>Ga0316605_10000290_pt1 | contig 40835 bp, 41 predicted proteins | sample OWC_soil_day20_n_FD_207666 | JGI IMG/M metagenome (GOLD analysis project Ga0316605, IMG submission 207666) | Wetland soil microbial communities from Old Woman Creek delta, Ohio, United States - OWC_soil_day20_noCT | ecosystem: Environmental > Terrestrial > Soil > Wetlands | place: USA: Ohio...
TAGTCCCGCTCCGAGAAGATGCCCACGAGACGGCCCCGCTCCAGCACCAGCAGGGCGCCGATGTCGTACTGCGCGAGCAGGGTCAGGGCCGTGAACACCGTATCCTCCGGCCCCACGGTCACGGCGGGACGCTTCCCTTCGATCAGCTGCTTCAGTGGCCGCATGGTGCCTCCTCTGCCTTCAGTTTCAGCGTTTGGATGTGGGGTTCGTGGACCTGACTATACGTCGAACCCGCCTTCTGTAAACCCGTGAATCCACTGGTCCGACCACCTGAACCGTGATCAATGCCTCAATCACTCCCTGGCATAGTCATTCACGATGTATTAGTCATCTTCCTACCGATCCCTGCACCGGTACGCCAACGAGGCCCCTGATGTCCCTGCCCAAGAAGATGAAGGATCACGCGGTCAAGCACGCCGAGGCCACCGAGCCCCACCCCGAGGCGGCCCGCAAGCAGGCGGCCCAGGGCAAGCTGCTGGCCCGCGAGCGCATCACCGCCATCCTCGACCAGGATTCCTTCCACGAGTACGACCTCTTCGTCGAGCACAAGTGCTCGGATTTCGGCATGGAGAAAAAGCAGCTGCCCGGGGACGGCGTCATCACCGGCACGGGCACCATCCTTGGCCATCCCGTGGCCATCTTCGCCCAGGACTTCACGGTGGCGGGCGGATCCCTGGGGCTCGCCCACGCCCGCAAGATCACCAAGATCATGGATCACGCCATCAAGATGGGCATCCCGCTCATCGGCATCAACGATTCCGGCGGCGCCCGCATCCAGGAGGGCGTGAATTCCCTGGCGGGCTACGGCGAGATCTTCTACCGGAACACCCTGGCCTCGGGCGTCATCCCGCAGATCTCCATCGTCCTCGGCCCCTGCGCCGGCGGCGCGGTGTACTCGCCGGCCCTCACGGATTTCGTCTTCGTCGTGGACAAGATCTCGAAGATGTTCATCACGGGCCCCGAGGTCATCAAGACCGTGCTCGGCGAGGAGATCTCCATGGAGGACCTCGGCGGGGCCCGGGTGCAGTCGGAGCTCTCGGGCAACTCCCACTTCTACGCCCAGAGCGAGGCGGAGTGCTTCGAGCAGGTGAAGCGCCTGGTGACCTACATCCCCTGGAACAACCGGAAGACCGCCGATCCATTCACGGCAAGGCCACCCCGGGTCGGAACGCCCCTCGAGCGGATCATCCCGGCCGAGTCGAACAAACCCTATGACGTACGGGATGTCCTGCGGGCCGTGTGCGACGGTTCCGACTTCATGGAGGTCCAGGAGCTCTGGGCCTCGAACATCGTGGTGGGCTTCGCCCGCATGGACGGCCGCACCGTGGGCATGGTGGCCAACCAGCCCATGGTGCTGGCGGGCGTGCTGGACGTGGACAGCTCGGACAAGGCCGCCCGGTTCATCCGCTTCTGCGACGCCTTCAACATCCCCCTGGTGACCTTCGTGGATCTTCCGGGCTACCTGCCGGGCGTGGACCAGGAGCACGCCGGCGTCATCCGCCACGGCGCCAAGCTGCTCTATGCCTACAGCGAAGCCTCGGTGCCCAAGATCACCGTGATCCTCCGCAAGGCCTACGGCGGCGGCTACATCGCCATGTGCTCGCGGCACCTGGGCGCCGACTTCGTCTTCGCCTGGCCCTGCGCCGAGATCGCCGTCATGGGCCCCGAGGGCGCGGCCAACATCATCTTCAAGGGCGAGATCGCCGCCGCCGCGGATCCCGAAGCCTTCCGCAAGGAGAAGGTGAAGGAATACACCGAGAAGTTCGCCAGCCCCTACGTGGCCGCCGCCAATGGCCACGTGGATGCGGTCATCGCCCCCCAACAGACCCGCGACTTCCTGCTGCACGCCCTGGAGATCTCCACGCACAAGGCTGAGCAGCGGCCGGCCCGGAAGCACGGCGTGCCGCCGTTCTGAGGGGCCCTGCCCGTCCGCCCTTCCAACCGACGCGAGGTCCCATGCCTGCCACGAAGACCCAGCCCCGCCAAACGATCGCCCTGAACGGCGTGCTGTACGAGACCGCCCTCACGCGGAAGTACGCCCAGCGGAAGCCCTACGTCCCCAAGGATCCGAAGCGGCTGACGGCCATCATCCCGGGCCTGATCCTTGAGGTGCTCGTGAAGCCGGGCGACCGGGTGACCTGCGGCCAGGGCCTGCTCGTGCTCGAGGCGATGAAGATGCAGAACCGCATCGCCGCCCACGATGGCGCCGTCGTGAAAGCCGTCCACGTGGCCCCTGGCGAGACGGTGACCAAGGGGCAACTGCTGGTGGCGTTCCAGTAGGACGCTGACACTCTGTCAAGGCATCCCCGGCGCGCCTTCTTAGAAATCGCCGATCCAGGCGGTCGGCGCTACTCTGGGCGCTGTCTACGACATGGAGGACCTCATGGCCGTCAATCTGAAGGGTCGCAGTTTTCTCACGCTGATGGACTTCTCCCCGGAGGAGGTGCGCTACCTGCTCGACCTCTCGCGGGACCTGAAGGCCAAGAAGCGCATGGGCGTGTTCAACGACCTGCTCAAGGGCAAGAACATCGTGCTGCTCTTCGAGAAGACCAGCACGCGCACCCGCTGCGCCTTCGAGGTCGGCGCGCTGGAAGAGGGCGCCCACGTGACCTTCCTGGATTCCGCCAGCTCCCAGGTGGGCAAGAAGGAATCCATCGAGGACAGTGCCAAGGTGCTGGGCCGCTTCTACGACGGCATCGAGTACCGCGGCTACAAGCAGGAGGTCGTCGAAGCCCTGGCCAGGCACAGCGGCGTGCCCGTGTGGAACGGCCTCACGGACACCGACCACCCCACCCAGATCCTGGCGGACTTCCTCACCATCGAGGAGCACATCGCCAAGCCCCTGCACAAGGTGAAGCTGGTCTTCTGCGGCGACATCCGCAACAACATGAGCTACGCCCTGATGTACGGCGCCGCCAAGACCGGCATGCACATGGTGGCCCTGGGGCCCAAGGCCCTGGCGCCCGATCCGAAGGTGCTCGAAGCCGCCCGGGAGGTCGCGAAGCAGACCGGCGCCACCATCGAGGTGACCGACAACGTGGATGAGGCCGTGAAGGGCGCCGACGTGCTCTACACCGACGTGTGGGCCAGCATGGGCGAGGAGGACCAGATCCCCGAGCGCGTGAAGCTGCTCACGCCCTTCAAGGTCACCATGGAGATGATCCAGAAGACCGGCAACCCCGACGTGAAGTTCCTGCACTGCCTGCCCGCCTTCCACGACTTCGAGACCAAGCTGGCCAAGGAGCAGAAGGCCCTCGGCCACGACATCCGCGAGGTCACCGACGAGGTGTTCCGCTCACGCCACAGCGTGGTCTTCGACGAGGCGGAAAACCGCATGCACACCATCAAGGCCGTGATGGTGGCCACCATCGGGTAGGTGACGCCGCCTGCGCAGAAATGGCCCCGCTCGGGGCCATTTCTGCGTGCGGGGGTGCTATGGTGGGACCACCCAATCCCACGGAGACCCCATGCGCCTGTCCCGGCTGTTCCTCGTTCCTGTATTCGCATGCCTCACCCTGGCCGCCCAGGAGCCCACGCTGGCGGGCACCTGGAACCAGACCAAGGCCGATGACATCGCCGCCGCCATCAACGCCACGGTGGCCGACATGAACTTCATCAAGCGCCCCATCGCCCGCGGCCGCCTCACCAAGCTGAACCCCGCCTACAAGAAGGTGGCCATCACCCTCACCGACAAGGAAGTGCTCGTGAAGCTCGACGAGCGCGAGCCCATCCACATGCCCGCCGACGGCAAGTCCGCCCCTTGGACCCGCGAGGACGGCGACAAGTTCCAGGTGGCTGCGCAGGTGACCAAGGGCCAGCTGGTCCAGACCTTCAAGAACGAGGACGGCGAGCGCACCAACGTGTTCCAGATGAGCCCGGACGGCAAGTCCCTGAAGCTCACGGCCACCGTGAAGAGCCCCCAGCTGCCCAAGCCGCTGACGTATTCCATCAGCTTCGGGCGGTAGGACCGGCTCCATGGGCCGGGCAAGTCATGGATGCGGTGTCGCAGCCCGGAGCGCCGCCCTTCCCGTGCTCGCCATCCTGGTGTCGTGCCAGCCAGGACCCCAGTCCACCCCGACCATCCCTGTCGCGGACGCCAAGGCCGTCCTGGGTTTCCTCGCCGCCTATGGCCGCCGGGACCTGGACGGCATGATGCGGTACCTGGAGGAGGATGCCGTCTTCCGTGGCACCGAGACGACGCTGTCCAAGGCCCAGATCCGGGAGTTCTTCCAGGCCTCCTTCCAGAAGCATCCGAACCTCCAGGTTGAAGTCGGTCCCCTGAAGGACGTGCAGGGAACCCTCCACGCCAGCGTCAAAGTCCAGACCAACGCCATCTGGACCGACACCTGGATCTTCGAACTGCGGAATCACCGGATCCGCGCCTACTGGCTCGCCTCTGGCATCCGCTAGGCGCCCGCCCTGACGATGATCAACACGCGGAATCGTGAGGCGCCCTACTTCGTCAGCGTGATGGCGTCCAGCTCCCGCCCCTCGGCGTCGAGCTGACGCATCCGCAACTTCTTCGCTTCCACATCCAGCACTGTGAAGGAGTGGCGGTCGGAGATGAAGGTCCGGGTCCAGGGCTGCCAGCTGGCACGGATGTCGGTCTGCCAGGGATCGTAGAGCTCGGCGCCGCCGGCGCCCGTCACCACGTGGATGACACCCTGGGCCCGGGTGCGGGTCTTGCCGTCGAAGGCCTCATCCACGGTGAACTCACCGGCCACGGGCTTGCCCCGGCGGCCGATCTGCGTGGTCTTGAACCGCAGGGGCGCCGAACGTTGGTAGTTGTGCACGTGACCCGCGAGCACCAGATCCACCCCGTACTTCTCCAGGATCGGGCTGATGGGCCGCATCCACTGGTCGTCCATGTGGCTCCGGGAGCTCTGGAACAGGGGGTGGTGGAGGGCCACGATGCGCCAGGCGGCACCCTTGGCGGTCTTCAGGTCGGCCTCGAGCCAGGCCTTCATCTCCGGGCTTTCCCAATCCACGTAGGCGTTGGAATCAAGCACCGTCCAGTGCGCCGGGCCGTAGTCGAAGCTGAAGCTGGCCATGCGCGGATAGGCCGCGCCGGAGGCCGCCACCACCGCGTCGTGCACGCCGGGCACCACTGGCGCGGCGTTGAGGTCGCCCCGCTTCAGCGCCGGGCCGTTCATGGGCAGCGACCAGTACGCGAAATAGGCCGCGGCGTCAGGCACCTTCCGGAAGGGCACATCGTGGTTGCCGGGAACGCCCAGGAACGGAACCGTGCGCATCAGAGGCAGGGCCTCGGCGTTGTAGACCGGGAAGAAGCGGGCCCGGTAATCGGAGGCCTGCCCCATGCCGTAGACCAGGTCGCCGACGATGAACACCGCGTCGGGCGCCGCCGCCAGCACCGCCTGGGCGATGGCCACCTGGCCGGCTGAGCCGTCGGCCGCATCCCCGAACACCACCATCCGGTGCGGTCCCGGTTTGCGGACTTGGGCCACCGCCTCGAAGACCACCGCCCCGTCGCGCTTCAGCCGGTACGGCATGCGGGCGCCAGGCCCAAGGTTGCGGAGGGTGGCTCGGTAGATGCGGTGCGGTGGCAGGGGCGGCGCGTCGAGGCGCTGGAAGGCCGGGGCCGCCTGGGCCACCCAGCCCTTGCCCGCGCGCATCTCCACGCTCCAGGCCCCCTCCTGGTCCGTCGTGTGCCACAGAACGTCCAGCCGCTCCTTGGCCAGCCCCTTCGGCGCGTCCCCCAGCTGAAGGTAGGGCTTCACCAGGAAGGCTTCCTGGGCGGGTAGGAAAGCCGTCAGGAGGGCAAGCAGCAGGGTGCGCATGGCGCCAGTATCCCAGGATGGGAAAAGGGCGCCACGGGGGCGCCCTTTTCGAGGAGGTCCGAACCGCGGGCTAGTGCGCCCCGACCTTGGAGAGCAGGCGCGACCCGCTGGTGTAGCAGGTCTTGTGGGTGATGTGATGCTCGAACTCGTGGCGGAACTTCTGGAGCGCGGAATCCATGGGTCCGCAGGCGGCATCGCCCAGGGGGCAGAGGGTCCGCATGCTGATGCGCGGCGTGAGGTTCGCCAGCAGGTCGAGGTCCTCCATGCGGCCTTCGCCGTGCTCGATGCGGTGGAGGATCATCTCCATCCAGTTGCAGCCTTCGCGGCAGGGCGTGCACTGGCCGCAGCTCTCGTGAGCGTAGAACTTGATGAGCCGCAGGGTGGCCTGGACGATGCAGGTGTCTTCGTCCATGACGATGAGACCGCCCGAACCCGCCATGGAACCCCGGGCCTTCACGGTGTCGAAGTCCAGGGGGCAGTCGAAATCCTTGTCATCAAACATGGGCGCGCTGGCGCCGCCGGGGATGATGGCCTTGATCTTCTTGCCGGTGCTGGAACCGCCGGCCAGTTCTTCCACCAGGAAGTTCATGGGGGTGCCGAGGGGCAGCTCGTAGATGCCGGGCCGCTTCACGTGTCCGCTGACGCCGAAGATGCGGGTGCCTGTGTTTTTCGGCGTGCCGATCTTGGCGTACTCGGCGCCGCCCATGCGGATGATGGGGGGCACGGCGGCGAGCGTCTCCACGTTGTTCACGGTGGTGGGCTGGCCAAAGGCGCCCTTGGCCGCCGGGAAGGGCGGCTTCACGCGGGGCTCGCCGCGGCGGCCTTCCAGCGAGTTCAGCAGGGCCGTTTCCTCGCCGCAGATGTAGGCGCCGGCGCCCCGGTAGACCAGGATGTCGTAGTCCCACCCGGTGCCCAGGATGTTCTTGCCGAGGTAGCCGGCGTCGCGGGCTTCCTGGAGCGCCGCTTCCAGCTTCTCGATGAGCCAAAGGAACTCGCCGCGGATGTAGACATAGCCCATGGCGCACTGCATGGCCCAGCCGCCGATGATCATGCCCTCGATGAGCTGGTGGGGGTTGTACTCCAGGATGACGCGATCCTTGAAGGTGCCGGGCTCGCCTTCGTCGCCGTTGCAGACCAGGTAGCGGGTGAGCTTGCGCTCCGGCGTGTCCTTGGGCATGAAGGACCACTTGAGGCCCGCCGGGAAGCCCGCGCCACCACGGCCGCGGATGCCCGAGGTCTTCACCTCTTCGGTCACCGCCACGGGCTCCATCTTCAGGGCCTGCTTCATGGCCACGTAGCCTTCGTGCTGCTGCTCGTAGACCTTGAGGTGCCAGTTGTTCAGATCGCCGGCGCCGCGGAGCATGAGGTTCGGGAACTTCTCCGAACCGAAGCCGGGGAAGGTGTAGGTGTGGGGATCGCGCTTGGTGCGGATGGCGGCCATCGTCTTCCCCCTCACTGAGCCCAAGGGCGGTACTCACCGCGCTTGCAGGCTTCCATCACTTCCACGAGCTTCTGTTCATCCACCAGCTCGTCGTAGACATCGTGGTTCACCTGGATGCAGGGCGCCACGCCGCAGCCGGCCAGGCACTCCACTTCCTCCACGCTCCACATGCCGTCGGGGCTGGGGCCCTGGCCGGGCTTCACGCCGGTCTTCTCGCAGACCTTCTCCAGCAGCTGGGTGGCGCCGCGCAGGGCACAGCTGATGTTGGTGCACACCGAGAAGTGGTACTTACCCACCGGAGCCTTCTGGTACATCGTGTAGAAGGTGGCCACGCCGAACACATGCCCCTCGGGGATGCCGATGGCCTTCGCCACGGCGCGCATGGCCGAGAGACTCACGAAGCCGAACTCCCGCTGGGCGATGTGCAGGGCGGGCAGCGTGGCCGCCAGCTTGTCGGGAAATTTCGCCATGATGGCGTGGATCTCCGCGATGGCTTCCGGGCTCAACTCCTTGCGCTCGGATTCCGGCAGCCGCTGGCCGGGGGCCAGGGGTTCGTTCGACGTCTCGGGGGGCTGGGGGTGATTCATGGGCGCACTCGCATGAAGGCTCAGTTTAGCCCAAAGACGACCAAGGGCACCGGGATTAACCCGGTGCCCTCCATCACGTCAGACCCGCTGGAACTCAGAGCGCGCAATGGCTCCCATCGCAATAGGGGGCCGTCTTGGTGTGCTTGCACTGGCAGAGGGCCTTCTTGCCGGCCTCGGTGATCTCGACCTTCATGGGCCGGAGATCGCAGGCCTTGTGGGCCCCGTCGCAGAAGGGCTGCTTGGCGCTCAGGCCGCAGGTGCACCAGAAGTAGGTCCCGGGTTCCAGGTCCAGGACCGCGGGGGCCTTGGCGGCGACTTTCGGGAATCCTTCGCTCATGGTCCGCCTCCTCACTTCTTGGCGGCGCCGGCCTTGCCGGCCTCGATGTTCAGGCTGATGGCCACGTCGTCCCCCAGGACGCCGGGGTAGGTCTTGATGCCGTATTCGTTGCGGTTGATGGTGAGGGCGCCGTCCACGAAGCCGGCCACGGTGCTGCCGGGCTGCATGCCGGGCTGGGTGCCCGCGTTGGTGATGGGGAAGGTGATGCGCTTGGTCACGCCGTGCAGGGTGAAGTCGCCGGTCACTTCCAGCTTGCCCTTGGCCACTTCCTTCACCGAGGTGCTCTTGAAGGTGATGGTCGGGAACTTCTCGACGTCGAAGAAATCGGGCGTCCTCAGGTGCGCGTCCCGCTTCTCGTTGTCGGTGTTGATGCTGGCGGCATCAATGCTCACCTCGACGCTGGACTTGCTGATGTCGGCCGTATCCACCTTGATGGTTCCGTTGAACTTCGTGAATCGGCCGCTGGTCTTGGCCAGCAGGTGGCGGATCTTGAAGCTGATCTCGCTGTGGACGGGGTCGATCTTGTAGGCGTCCTGGGCCATCAGGGGGATGGCCGCGAGGGCGAGGGTGGCCAGGGCGGCGCGGAAGGGGTGACGCATGTTGCCTCCAGAGAATAGGTGTTTCACCATGCAATCAAGTCTAGGCCGGATTTCGAGAGTTGCAACACCTTTTTTTGAAAAATCTGTCAAACTGCCTGAGTGGGAGTTGTCATGCACATTCAAGAGGAACTCCAGATCACCAAGCCCCTCGAGCCGGGCCACGAGGTGGCCCTGGCCCTGCTCCTCACCCGGGAATACGTGGCCAGGCTCTTCGAAGAGGGCCTCTACGAACCCGAAGGACTCTCTGATCAACAGTTCAACGTGCTGCGCATCCTCAAGGGGGGGCCGAAGGACGGCTACCTCGTGAAGGACATCCGTTGCCGGATGATCTACCGCTTCGCGGATGTGCCCCGCCTCGTGAACCGCCTGGAGGCCCGGGGGCTGGTCAAGCGCTGCGAGAACCCCGCGGACCGCCGGGGCAGCCGCGTCCAGATCACCGCCAAGGGCCTGGCCCTGGAGGCCAAGATGCACGGCCGGCACCAGGCCCTCTGCCAGCAGGTGGACCGCTGCCTGCAGGCCGAGGAGCGGGTCACCCTCCTGGCCCTGCTGGAGCGGTTGCGGAACGATCACCGGTCCCAGCTCGAGGCGCTGGGAAAGCCCTGAACCACCGCGAGGCGGCAGGCCGTTCGGGAGAGGCCGCGGGCCCTGCCTCGGCCTTATCGCGCTTGGGCCGTTGCGGGTCCTCGAAAATTAACGGTCGAGTTCGCCGGCAATGATATTCATGGCTCCCAGGACGGCGACGGCATCCGCGATCAGCGTGCCCTTCACCTGGTCGTGGAAGCTGCTGAAGATGGGGAGGCAGGGGGGACGGACCCGGATGCGGTACGGGTTCTTGCCGCCGTCGCTCACGATGTAGAAGCCCAGCTCGCCATTGGCGGCTTCGGTGGCGCTGTAGACCTCGCCCACCGGCATCTCCATGCCGTGCATGATGAGCTTGAAGTGGTGGATGAGGCTCTCCATCCGGGTGTAGACCTTCTCCTTGGGCGGCAGCGAGATCTTGGGATCCTCCACGCAGACCGGGCCGGGCTCGAGGCGGTCCAGCACCTGCCGGATGATGCGCAGGCTCTGGCGCATCTCCTCGACGCGCACCAGGTAGCGGTCGAACACGTCACCCGTGGTGCCCACGGGGATGTCGAAGTCGTAGGTCTCGTAGCCGAGGTAGGGCTGGGCCTTACGAAGATCCTGGGGCACGCCGGCGGCGCGGAGGCAGGGGCCCGTGTAGCCCCAGTTCACGGCGTCTTCGGGCCCGATGGCGCCGATGCCCTTGGTACGGTCGTGCCAGATGGGGTTGCGGGTGAGCAGGCGCTCGCACTCGTCGATGGCCGCCTCGCACTCCACGAGGAAGCGCTCGGTCAGCGGCACGAAGCCTTCGGGAATGTCGCGGAACAGCCCGCCGATGCGCGTGAAGCTGGTGTGCAGGCGCTGGCCGGCGGCCATCTCGAAGAGGTCGTAGACCGTCTCGCGCTGCTTGAAGAGGTAGAGGAAGGCGGTGAAGGCGCCGATGTCGACGGCGTTCACGCCCACGCACACGATGTGGTCGGCCACGCGCGCCAGCTCGGAGACCAGCACCCGGATCTGCTGCGCCCGCTTGGGGATCTCGATGCCCAGCAGCTTCTCCACCGCGCAGGCATAGCCCACGTTGTTCATGATGGAGCTGCAGTAGTTGAGACGGTCCGTGAGGGGGATGAACTGCTGGAAGCTGAGGTTCTCCCCCAGCTTCTCCACGCCGCGGTGGAGGTACCCGATCTCGGGAGTGGCCTTGAGGATCGTCTCGCCCTCGAGCTCGAGGATGATGCGCAGGGTGCCGTGGGTCGTGGGATGCGACGGCCCCAGGTTGACGATCATGTGATCGCCGTCGAGTTGCTGCCGGGTCATGGCGATGGATTCCATGGTCGTATCCTCAGGCCCGTTCGCCGTTGTTGTAGGGAGCCGTGCAGCCTTCCATGCAGAAGGGATCCCCGCCATCCAGAGGGAAGTCCTTGCGCAGGGCGTGGCCGGGGAAGTCGTCCCAGGTGAGCAGGCGCTTCATGTTCGGGTGGCCCTCGAAGCGGATGCCGAAGAGGTCGAAGACCTCGCGCTCGAACCAGTCGGCGGTCTTGAAGCGGCCGGTCAGGGTGGGCATGGCCTCGCCGTCGGCGACGGCCACCTTCACGCGCAGGCGCTCCTGGCTCGCGAGGTTGAGCCAGTGGTAGACCACGTCGAATCGGCCCACGTCCTGGGATTCCGGGCGTTCCGGCCAGTCCACGGCGGTGATGTCCACCAGCAGCTGGAAGCCCTCCCGGTGAAGCAGGTCCACCAGGTCGAGGAAGCTGGCCTTCGGCACCACGATGGTCTGGTCGCCGCGGAAGGCGTGCCGGTCGGTGATGGCGCCGGGGAGCTGTGCGTCGATGTGCTCGATGATCATGGTCCGCCCCGCCTAGAAGATCGTGCCGGCGCCGCGCTCGGCGGCGTCCATCAGCATGTCGCGGATGGTCTGCTGGCCCGTGAGGCCCTTCTCCGCCTGGATGGCCTCCTGCCGCGCCAGGCTCTCGTAGAACCGCGCGATGTGGTCCTTGCGCATGGAGAGGGATTCCTTCTCGATCTTCTCCTGGAGCTTCATCACGCCGTAGATCATGCTCTCGGGCCGCGGCGGGCAGCCGGGCACGTAGACGTCCACGGGGATCACCCGGTCCACGCCCTGCAGGGTGGCGTAGGTGCGGTACATCCCGCCGGAGGAGGCGCAGACGCCCACGGAAACCACCCACTTGGGCTCGGCCATCTGGGCGTAGATCGTGCGCAGCACCGGGGCCATCTTGTTGGTGATGGTGCCGAGGATCAGCATCATGTCGCTCTGGCGGGGGCTGAAGCGCATGGCCTCGGCGCCGAAGCGGCTCATGTCGTAGCGGGAGGCCATCATGCTCATGAACTCGATGGCGCAGCAGGCGGTGCCGAAGGGCAGCGGCCACAGGCTGTTCTTGCGGCCCCAGTTGACCACGGCGTCCAGTCGGGTGGTCATCACGGCATCGTTGATGTTCATTTCAGACATGGATCGCCTCGGTCGCCATCAGGCGGTTTGGGCTCGCGCCCCGTTCCAGTCTCGGCCCCTGGCCGGCCTGGCCCGGGGTCGCTCCACGCCCTTCGCGCGGCTCAGGGCTGGCCCAAACGCGCACCATCATCGCTCCCACTCGAAGGCGCCCTTGCCCCAGGCGTAGATGAAGCCCACGAGCAGGGTGGCCATGAAGCTCAGCATGGCCGCGAAGGTCCAGAGGGCGTGCTTGAAGTTCACCGCCCAGGGCAGCAGGAAGGCCGCTTCCACGTCGAACAGGATGAAGAGCATGGCGGTCAGGTAGAACTTCACCGAGTACTTGTGCCGGGCGCCCTCCTGCTGGGGGGCCACGCCGCACTCGTAGGGACGCAGCTTCGCCGCCTGCGGGTTGTTCGGCTTCAGAAGCGGCAGCACCTTGCCCGACAGGACAAGGATGGCGGCGGCCGTCACGGCGGCGACCAGAAGCAGGATCAGGACCGGCAGGAAGGGCGATGCGGGATTGGCCATGGCGCTCTCGGGCGGAGGGTTCCGCGAACAAACAGCTTAGCGCCCTTTGAGGGCCCGGGGGCTGTGTCAAGATCACAAGCACCGGGGCCCCCGCGCCCCGGGTATAGAATGGCCCCTCCCACCCTTCTGCCAGGAAACCCATGAGCGATCTGAAGCTGCGCGTCAAGGAGATGATCATCGAGCGCTTGAAGCTCGAGGGCATGACGCCCGACCAGATGGATGATGGGGCGCCCCTGTTCGGCGAGGGGCTGGGCCTGGATTCCATCGACGCGCTGGAGCTGGTGCTGGGCATCGAGCAGGTCTTCGGCGTGAAGATCGAGGACGAGGCCGCGGGCATGAAGGCCTTCAAGTCCATCCAGGCCCTCACCGACTTCATCGCTGAGCACAGCAAGGCCTGAGCCGGCCGATGATCGAGATCCCGGCCCACCTGCCGCACCGCTTCCCGTTCCTGCTGGTGGACCGGGTCCTCGAGCGGGAGCCGGGGGTCCGCGTACTGGCCGAGAAACTCGTGACCAACGGCGAGCCCTACCTGCAGGGCCACTTCGAAGGGCGGCCCCTGGTGCCCGGCGTGCTGATGCTGGAGATGCTCGCCCAGGCCGGCGGCTTCCTCGAAGCCGATTCCCTGCACGGCGCCGCCATCTTCCTCGCCGGAGTCCAGGACGCCCGCTTCAAGGCTCCCGCTTTCCCCGGTGACCGGCTGCGCCTGGAGGTATGCGCCGAGGGCGCCTTCGCCGGCCTCATGAAGCTGCGCGGCACCGTGAGCTGCGAGGGGCGCGAGCTCTGCACCGCCGCCCTGCTGGTGAAGCGGCTGTGACGGCCCCCCGCCCCCACCGCGTGGTCGTGACCGGCCTCGGCGTCGTGTCCTCCCTGGGCCCCGACCGGGAGTCCACCTGGTCGGCCATGCTCGAAGGCCGGGATGGCCTGGGCCCCCTGACCCGCCTGCACCTGCCCCAGGAGCCCGCGCAGATCGCCGGCCAGGTACCCCTCGAGCCGGCCCGGCACCAGACCCTCTGCGAACGCATGGCCCTGCTGGCCCTCGCCTCGGCCCTGGACGGCCTGCGGCCCCAGGGCGACCCGGCCCGCGTCGGCGTCTTCCAGGGGGCCGGCACCAGTGGCCTGCCCGTCGCCGAGGCCTACCTCGAGGCGCGCCTCGCGGGCCAGCGCGGCAAGGCCGCGGAGGCCGCCTACCAGAGCCCCTGCACCGTCACCGACGCCCTGGCCCGCCACCTGGGCGCCGAGGGGCCCCGCAGCACGATCATGAACGCCTGCTCCTCGAGCCTCCTGGCCTTGGGCCAGGCCTGGGAGCGGATCGCCGCCGGAGAGTTGGACCTGGCCGTGGCCGGGGGCGCCGAGAGCCTCTGCCGCACCACGTATGCCGGCTTCTCCAGCCTCAAGGCGGTGGACGCCGCGAAGTGCCGCCCCTTCAGCCGCGACCGCGCCGGCCTCAACCTGGGCGAAGGCGCGGTGCAGGTGCTGCTCGAGCCCCTCGACCGGGCCCGGGCCCGGGGCGCGACCATCTACGCCGAGCTGCTGGCTTACGGCGCCAGCATGGACGCCCACCATCCCACCGCGCCCCACCCCGAGGGCGAGGGCGCCGCCCGGGCCATGGCCATGGCCCTGCAGGTGGGGGGTCTCGAACCCGCCGCGGTGGATCTCGTCTCCGCCCACGGCACGGCCACCCCCGCCAACGACGGCGCCGAGTGCCTGGCCATCCGGCGCGCCCTGGGCCCCGCCGCCGACGCGGTGTCGGTCACCAGCACCAAGAGCCAGTTCGGCCACACCCTGGGCGCCGCCGGGGCCTTCGGCGCCGCCGCGGCCATCCTCGCCCTGCGCGACCAGGTCGTGAGCCCCACCCTGCGCCTCGAGGCGCCCGACCCGGTCTGCGACCTCGACTGCACGCCGCTGGAGGCCCGGCAGCGGCGCGTCGGCGCAGCCCTGGTCAACGCCTTCGCCTTCGGCGGCAACAACGTCAGCCTGCTCCTCTCCCGCTGGAGCGGCGCGTGAGCGCTCCCGACCTGGCCATCACGGGCCTCGGCCTCGTGCTCCCCTGCGGCGACGGCATCGACGCCGCCCGCGCCAGCCTCGGCGCGATGGCCCCCTGCTTCGCCGACCTGCCGGAATCCCTGGGCCGGGGCCGGGGCGCGGCCTGCACGGCCTTCAGCCCAGCCGGCATCATCCCGCCCATGCAGCTCCGCCGCCTGGACCGGCCCTCGCGGTTCGCCTGGGGCGCCGCCCACCAGGCCTTTCTCGACGCGGGCCTCGATCCCGCGTCCCTGCGCGTCTCCGGTGGCGAGCGCATCGCCGTGGCCGTGGGCACCATGACCGGTGGCAGCGAGGCCAGCGAGGCCTTCCTGCGCCCCTACCTCCTGCGCGGACCCGAGGGCGCCTCGCCCATGGTCTTCCCCAACTGCGTGGCCAACGCCGCCAGCGGCCACCTGGCCCTCGCCTTCGGCCTGAAGGGACCCAGTGTCACCTTCGTGGACCGGGAGAACGCCACCTTCGCCGCCCTCGACCAGGCCTTGCGCTGGCTCCGGGCCGGCCTCGCCGACATGGCCCTCGTGGTGGGCACCGACGGGCTCTTCCCCCTGCAGCTGGACGCCTGCCGGGGCGCGAGGATGCTCGACCGCCAGGGAAACCCGGAGGTCGGCTCCGGTCGCGGCTTCCTGCCTGGCGAAGGCGCCCAGGCCTTTCTCGTGGAATCACGCCAGCGGGCCGAAAGCCGGGGCGTCCGGCCCCGGGCCCTGCTCCGCGCCCTGGCCTCCCGCGCCGCCGCCGGCGACACCGAGGCCGATCGTGTCCGCGCCCTGGCGGCCGCCGTGTCCGCCCTGGGCGAGGTCAAGGCGTCTCGCTGGATCGGCGGAGCCAGCGGCTTGTCGCGGCTGGATCGCCTGGAGGCGCCCTTGCCCGTCCAGCATCCCCACTGGCCCGCGCCCATCCATCCCAAACTCTGCTGGGGCGAGTTCGCCGGCTCGGGCGGACAGCTGCTCGCCGCGGGCCTGCTGGCGCCCGCCGGCCAAGCGGTCATCACCGCCCCGGCCAGCAGCGGGTCCCAGTTCGCGGCGCTGCTCGAAGGCGTTAGCCTGGAGCGGCCATGAACCAGCGTGACCAGATCAGCATCGGCAGCCAGTCCATCCTCTGGGTGGCCGGTGTGGGTGTGGGCCTGCTCACCCTGGCCTTCGTCCTGGGCGTGCAGGTGGGCAAGCAGAGCGCCGCCCTCCGCAAGCCTGTCCAGAAGGGCGTGGAAGATGAACTGAAGGACCTGCCCGAGCCCCTGCTGGATCAGCTGAAGGTCTTCGAGGGCGACGGGCCGGACAAGCTGGTCCACGCCCAGAAGGTGGACGCCTCCGCGCCGAAGGAGGCCCCCAGGCCGGAGGCGAAGGCCGAGGAGAAGGCCGCCGAACCGGAACGCTGGACCCTCCAGCTCGTGGCCACGGCCGACGCGGCCGAAGCCAAGCGGGTGGCCGACAAGGCCAAGGCCGCGGGGTTCGCCACCAGCACCCTGAAGGAGAAGGGCCAGCTCAAGGTGCGCCTGGCCAAGGCCGCCGACCGCGCCACCATGGACAAGACGGCGGAGAAGCTGAAGAAGGCCGGGTTCAAGCCCTTCGCGCTGAAGGCGGAATAGGCTTCGGCTCTCACCTTGGGCTCACGCCTTGGGATAGACCCGGATGCCCGTCCACTTTTTAAGAATGACCTTGCCCGGCGCGAAGCCGCGGGGCTTGCTGATGTCGGCGATGCGGGCGAGGTGCACCTCCACCTTGCCGCCATCCTTGGCCTTGCTGTGGAAGGCGGCCAGTTCCGCGGCGCGCTCCAGCACGTGGCGCGGCAGCTCACTGAGCTTGTCGGGGTTGCGGATGACCACGTGGCTGCCGGGCACGCTGGCGACGTGCAGCCAGAAATCGGTGTTGTCGGCCACCTTGAAGGTGAGCTGGTCGTTCTCGGCGTCGCCCTTGCCGATGAGCACCTCGAAGCCGTCCACCATGACGCTGCGGAAGGCCGCGCCCTTCCCATCCTTGCGCTTGCTTTCGTCCGGCTTCATCCGTGCCTTCCCCTTGTCCTTCGGCCTGGCGGAATCCCTGGCCCCGCCCTTCGTTTGTCTCTTGGACGGTGGGTCCGGCGCAAGGTCCCCCGCCTCGCACCGGCCCGCCCAGGCCGCCCGTTCCCGGGCCAGCTCGGCTTCCAGGTCGCGAATCCGGGCCAGGCCGCGCTCGGCCTTCTTCGCGGCCTGGAACCAGGCCTGGGCTGCCGCCTCGACGCTGAGCCCGTCGGGCAGGCGGACCTCGCTGCCGTCCAGCAGGATCACCTCGCCCGCCAGCCCCTTCAGCCGGTAGAGCTCGGCGGACACGCGGCGGGCCCGATCCTTCAGGGGCAGCAGCGCTTCGTGCTTCGCCCGGTCCCGGGCCAGGGCCTGGCCGAGCCGGTCCATGCGGGCCGTCTCGGCCTGCCGGCGCCGCTCGACCGCGGCCCGGGCGGGGGCGAGGATCAGCTCCTCCGCCCGTCCTTCGGACCAGGCGCGATGCCGGGCGAGCAGGTCTCCCTCGCCGGCGAGGACGTCGGGCTCTTCTCCGGCCAGGGCCGCCTCCAACCGGTCGCCCCAGCGGTCCCGCCAGCGCAGGAAGGGCGGCGGATCGCCCTGGGGCTGGGGCGCGGCGGCGGGAAAGGGCGTGCCGAGCCCCAGGCGCGGCACCTGCGTGTCCAGCCCGTCCACCCGGATGCCCGGTCGGCCGGGAATGGCCTGGAACGCGAGCCGAAGCGATTCCAGGCGCCCCGTGATGACCCGCCGCTGAAGGACGAGGCCCAGCCACCGCTCCCGCGGATCACCTTCGACGGCGCGGAGGCGGGCGCCCTGGAACCAGGGTCCCCAGAGCTTCGCGGAATCCTTCGGGGCCTCGGCCATCAGGCGCTTCCAGGCGGGATGGTCGACCCCCAGCAGCCAGAGCTCGGGCTTGGGCTGCAGCAGGAGAACCCACCCTTCGGCGGCCTTCCGCCCCGCCCACTTCAGTCCCAGGGCCCGGCCGGAGGCCCAGACGGCCTCCACGGGCAGATCGCCCCGGTCCCGTGCCCAGGCCCGGGCCAGCGCGAGCAGGAGCGGCGCTTCCACGGCTATTCGCCCCCGCTGCGGAACGTGGCTTTGCTTGTCATTTTCCGAGCCCAGTGGTCATCATGAGGCATGCTCCCCGTCCCAGCATCCCACGGACGGGGCAGGCGTATGCAGGGGGCCCGAACTCATGCGACGTCCCCTCTTTCTCGATAAACGGAATCTATGACCTCTGCCGTACCATCGACTCCCCGGGCGCTCCAGGTCCTCCTGGTGGATGACAATCCCATCCAGCTGAGCCTGCTGCGGCACCTCTTCCAGCGCCACGGCCACCAGACCATCGAGGCCCGCAATGGCGCGGAAGCCCTCATCGTCCTGGCCACCGAATTCCCGGATGTGGTCGTCAGCGACTGCGTCATGCCCCTGCTGGACGGCTACCAGTTCTGCCGCCTGCTGAAAGATGACCGGGCCACCCGGCACCTGCCCGTCCTCCTCCTCACGGCCCAGGGCACCGGCCTCGCCCGGTTCTGGGCCAAGACCTGCGGCGCCGACCGCTTCCTGGTGAAGGGCCGCGACCTGGACCACGTGGTGGAGGCCGCCGCGGCCCTCGCCGAACAGTCCTCCAGGCCCCGCAGCACCCACGCGGTGCCCAAGCTGGCGCAGGAGAACTTCGGCGTGGACGCCATCCAGCGGCGGCTGGCCATGGCCCTGGAGCAGCGCCTGGTGGAGACCGCGCTGCGCGATTCCATCGCCCGGCTCTACACCGCCGACCACGACACGCCCCGGTTGATCCAGGGCTTCATCGAGATCCTCCAGGAGCTGGTGCTTCCGGGCGCCCTGATGGTGGCCTACCTGGGCGAGGACGGCGCCTGGTGCCACGGCGTCCACGGCTCCTCCACCAGCGCCGAGGACCGCCAGACCCTCGAAAAGGCCCTCGCGGAGCAGGGGCCCATCCAGACGCAAACCGGCTGCCACTGGCACCCCGCCGCCGACGACGACGAGCGCCGACGCAGCCTCCGCGATCCAGTCCTCCGCGTCTTCACCGCCACCACCCCCGGCTATCCAGCCGTGGGGGCCCTGGCCTTCATCACCGAGCGACGGGCCTCCGAGGATTTCGAGCGGCTCTTCGAGATCGCCGCCGAAGAGCTGGGCCGCCTGCTCAGCCTGGAAGATTCGCGCCTCCGCCTCTACCACCAGGCCATCCGCGATCCCCTCACAGGGCTCTACAACCGCAAGCACATCCTCGACATGCTCGGCATGGAACTCGACCAGTGCGGCCGGTTCGGCCAGGACCTGTCGATCATGCTGGTGGACCTCGACCACTTCAAGGCGGTGAACGACCGGTTCGGCCACGCGGTGGGCGATCAGGTGCTCAGCGTGATGGCCCAGCGCATGGTCTTCGGCCTGCGGAAGGTCGACCAGCTGGGCCGCATCGGCGGTGAAGAGTTCCTCGCCTACTGCCCCCAGACCGACCTGGAAGGGGCCCGGGCCCTGGCCGAGCGCCTCCGCGAGCAGGTGTCCGTGGAGACCATCCCCGGCCTGCCCAGCAATGATCGGGTCACCCTGAGCATCGGACTGGCCACCTGGGAAGGCCCCGAGGATACCCCTGAGCGCCTGGTCTCGCGGGCCGACAAGGCTCTGTATGAAGCCAAGGCCCAGGGTCGGAACCGCGTCGTCAGCTGATTCCCGCCCCGCATCCGGACATGCTTGACAGGCCCAGGGACCCGACCGCATGATTCCATACGCTTCCGTATGGAGTCGCCATGGACCCGAATTCCCCCAGTGATCAGAACGACCGGGATCTCACCGGGCGCGTGGCCCGGCTGGAGGCCCAGGTGGCCTGGCTGCTCCAGCGCCAGCAGGCGCCCGCAACCCAGGCCGCGCCCAGCCCGGTACCGGGCCAAGCTCACCCGGCACCGGGTCAGGCCCAGCCGACTCCCGCGGCCGTTCAGGGCCAGCCCCTGCCCCGCCCCATCCTCCGCCCCCCGACGCCGCGGAAAGAGATCTCCCCCGTGGTGTGGATCGCGGGCATCGGCGCTTCCATCTTCCTCTTCGGCACCATCTTCTTCTTCCGCTGGGCCATCCAGCAGGGCTGGGTGGGCGCGGAGCTGCGCTTCATCCTCGGCCTGCTCGCCGGCGGGGCCATCGCGGCCTTCGCTGCGAAGCTGATCCTCGGCGACAGCCGCCGCCTGGGCGTGGCGTTGCTGCTGGCGGGCCTCGGCACCCTGCAGTTCACCTTCCGGGCCGGGGCCATGGAATACCACTTCTACCCCGCCTCGCTCGGCCTGGCGGCCACGGCCCTCGTCACCCTGCTCGCGGGCGCGCTGGCCGCCCGGGGCGGCAGCGGCGGCGCCCTCACCGTCTCCCTCGTCTCCGGCCTCGTGGCGCCCCTGGTGTTCAGCCAGGGCGGCCACCACGAGATCGCCCTCGCGACCTACCTTGCCGTGCTCATGGCCGCCGCCCTGGCCGTGCCCTACCTCGCCCGCACCGGCGGCCGGTGGCACGGCGCCCGCTGGACGGCCCTCATCGGCGTGTGGCTCTGGCTGCTGCCCGCCTGCGCCGACGTGCTGAAGGGCGACGCGGCCACCCTCGCCCTGCTGCTGGTGCTGCACCTGGTCCTCGCCGGGCTGTGGGCCTGGCTGCCGGGCACGGAGGAGATCCCCACCACGGCCGCGCCGCTCTGGCTGGTGGCCTCCATCCTGGCCACCACCTTCGGCTGGCTGCTCTGGAAGCGCCTGGACCTCACGCCGGAGACCTTCGCCATGCCCGTGATCGCGGCGGCGGCCCTGAACCTCCTCCTGGTGCAGCCGCTCCGGCGGCGCATGGAGGGGCGCCGGGCCGACTGGGGGCTGCTGGCGCTCGCTGCCGGCCACCTCGCCCTGGCGGTGCCCGTGGCCCTCGCCTGGCGCTGGGTCGGCCCTCTTTGGGGCGCCTTCGCCCTGGGCCTGGCCTGGGCCTCGCTCAAGGCCGAGGACAGCGCCTTCGCCGAGGAGGCCTCCGCCCTCCGCTGGCTCGCCGCGGCCCTGGCCCTGCTGACCACGCTGCGCTGGGCCTTCCACGGCCTCGACGGCTTCCTGTTCCGCAGCGGCACCATGACGCCCTTCCTCAACCCGGCCTTCGCCGAGGGCGCGCTGGCGTCCTTCGCTTGGTTCCTCCTCGCCCGCCGCGGCGGCGCCCTCGGGCTCGTGTCCTTCATGGCCCTGGAGCTGACCGCCAACGTGACCCTCGCCTTCGAGACCGCCCGCCTGGTGCAGCGCCTCCAGGCGCCCACGCCCGGCTGGGGCCCCTCCCGCGCCGCGTCCATCAGCATGACGCTGGTCTGGGCGCTCTCCGGCGCCTGGCAGTGGATGCGCGGCCTCGGCAAGCGCGACGCCGCGCGGCAGGCGCTGATGATCGCCGGCTACGTGTGGATGGGCCTGGCGAGCCTGAAGCTCATCGCCTCGGACCTCGACCGGGCCGACACGCCCCTGCGCGCCCTGGCCTTCCTCGGCGTGGGCGGCATCGGCATGGCCGCGGCGATCCTCGCCAATCGCAAGCGGGCCGAGGAGGCCCCATGAGCCGCGCCGCCGTCATCCTCTTGCTGCTCTCGGCGGCCTGCGTTCGGGAGGATCGAGCCGCGCTGCACCGGCGTCCCATCGCCCCGGCCCCCGCCAGCGGTTGGGCGCGCGTGCCCCTCGACGCCGCGGCCCAGCGGCAGCTGGACGGCGCGTGGATCGGCGACGCCGCCGGCCGCAGCATCCCCTTCCTGGAGGCCCGCGAGGGCCTGTGGGAGGCCCGGTCCCTACCGCTGGAGAACGTGCTCACGGGCAAGGACGGAGAGGGCCGCCCCACGGTGGAGTTCACCCTGCGTCTGCCCGAAGGCTGGCGGGTGGGCGAGCGCGAGACCCTGCGCCTCGACCTCGACCTGGAAGGCCGCGCGCCCTGGGTGGCGCAGGTGAAGGCCGAGCGGCAACGCGAAGGGGGTGGCTTCATCGCCTACGACCCGCCCTCGCCGCTGCACCTGTTCGACCTGTCTCCCTCGGGGCACCGGCAGACCCTCGACCTGCCCTGGGACGGCCACCGCTACCGCCTGACCCTCCTCGCCGCCCAGGGCGAGGCGCCCCGCATCCGCGGCCTCTCCGCCCGGGCCGAGGCCCGGCCCGAAGCACTGGAGACCGAGCTCGCCCTGGATGGCAGCTTCGCGCCCGAGTCCGGCCGCCCCCGCACCTGGCGCGTCACCCTGGCCGACAGCGAGCGCGTGGTGGGCCTGGACCTGGAATTGGCTCCGCCCGCGGCGCCGCTGCATCCCGGCATCCGCATCGGCGGCGCGAAGGACGGGGACCAGGACGCCGACCGGGAATGGTTCTGCGGCGACCTCGTGTGGAACCTGCCGGCACTCGGCACCCGCTCCAGCCGCCTGGCCTTCGCCCCCGTGCAGGCGAAAACGCTCACCGTGAGCCTGCCCGAAGGCGCCACGCCGCAGCGCGTGCGCATCCTCGTGCGGCGCCAGACCCTGATCTTCCCAGCGGAAGCGGGACAGGCCTACGCCCTCCATCTCGGCGGCCTCGCGAAGCCGGCGCCCGGCAGCCTGGGCGCCCTGCCCTCCATCCGAACCCTGGCGACCACCGCGCCCCTTGAGCTCGGTCCCAGCCAGCCGGACGACCAGGGCCTGCCCCGCCGCGAAGGCGCCGACCAGCGCGCGCGGCCCTGGATGCCTTGGGTGGCGGCGGCGGCCCTGCTGGGCCTCGGCTACGCTGCCTGGCGGCTGTTCCGGTCAAGCAGTTCCTAATCCAAACCGTCCAGCCGACCATCCAGCGGGGCACGCACCTGGCATGCCATGGTCAAGGTGGACGACCCCCGGGCGGGGACCATTAGTTTCCAGGTGCGCACGCCAGGGATTCGTTCCTCCGATCCGACCGTGGTTTCCGGAAGCATGGTCACCTTTACCGTTTCGAGATTGGATTTCAGCAGACGATCCTGGACCTCGACCTCAACAGGTTCGCCTCCATCATTGGACACTATTACTTGTTCCCGAAGGGTCCATTGGCGCTCCTTGGTGAAGGTGCCCACCTGCTCTTCTTTACGATCTAGTGACCGCAAGGACACTCGCAGAGGCTTGTAGGGTCCGAATCCCAGCTGAAATGGCTGTTTGGGGGCCGGCAATGCCAACTGGCTTTCCCCTAGGCGCTGAGCACCTACATAGTGCGTCACCGTTGCAGAAGGAAAGAGAGGCAGGTTTCCGGGCCCCTCGAAGCGGGCCACTTGTTGAACATTTGTTTCCAATCGAGGCACGGCAAGGAGGGTCATGGTTGGTTGCAGGTCTTGACCCGTCACTCGAAAGCGATGTGGCTCGCCATCACTTGGAATGTCCTTGGATCCCTCCAGCACCCAAGTACTAGCCAATCCCGTGGCCTCTTCGACCATTTCCGCCTCTGAGCTGGAAGCAACAACCTCAACCACGGCGGTGGCCTGGCGTGGCGACGGCGGTGGTGGTGGTGGTGCTGCCGAGTACGTATTGGATTGCGCAGCCAGAGCCCTCTCCGAGTGTGCAAATTTTATGGGCGTACTCCCTGGACTCGAGTAGTCCAGACTCACGATCTGTGGTCCATCGAACATTCCAAAATCCAGTCCACGGCTGGGTCTAGCGTTGCTGATCTCCAACCTCACGCCATTCCAGGGCTCTCCGGTTTTCTGAGTAATGGCCGCGTAGAGTCCCAGCCCGAGTGTTTTACGATCCTCGCTGAGTCGAGCTTCATAATTTGGTCGCCAGCGTGCCTGGGTCTGACGGTAGAGCAGCTCGACTTCAACCACCCCCGCTCCTGCGGTGGTGAGCTCCACCCGAACAATGCTAGGCGCTGTTCGTTGCTCTCCCTGGCGCTTGAGTAGTTCCGCATCGAGGCGCCGCTCCTCCTTCGTCAGGTCGTTGAGGTCACGGGTTGCACGACGCTCCTCCTTCATGAGCACCGCGAGCCGTTGCTGCAGGCTTTTCCCAAACTCCGTGAGGCCCTGAGAAGTGGGCAATGTGTATGCAAGGCGCGTGCTTAATTCCTTGGCGTGAGTGGCCTGAAGCTCCCTAAGAAACTTCTGCTCAGCAGCAAGTGAGTCGCGCTGGGACTCTAGATCGTCTCGTCGATCGCGGAGCCTCTCCCGCTCGCCCTCCAACTTCCTCCATTCCGCCGTTTCGGTGACGGTCCTCACATCCGCTCGCACAGCCACATCGCCCATGCGCGTTCCTGCCGGTCCCTTGGCACTCACCTGCAAATCCTCTAGGCGAAGTCCGGAGGGAAGATTGCCGATATCTAGGCGATGGATGCCAGCCCCATCCACCCGAGTGCGTCCTGATCGGGTGACCCAGGCTTCATCAGGGTGCAATCGCACCCTGATGATGGGAGCCTGCAAAATCACCGGCTCTTGGGCGCAGAGCAGCACAGACAGGGTCGGCAGAAGCAAAAAAGGAAACCGTTCCATGATTGAATCCCCAGTGGCTCAGAGAATAAACCATGGCAGTTGGGTCATCGTCGGCGAATAAACCTCAGTGCGTTGAATCCGCCTCTTTCGGCCGCAGCTGCACCAGGGCCACCGCCGCCAGGATGACCACCATGCCGAGAACCTCGCGGAAGCCGAAGGCCTCATGCAGGATGAGGCTGCCCAGCAGCACCGCCACCAGCGGGTTGAGGTAGGCGTAGGTGCCCATCTTGGCCGGAGGCCAGGCCTTGGCCAGGTAGATGTAGGCGGAGAAGGCCAGCACCGAGCCGAAGAGCGCCAGGTACCCGATGGCGAGGAGGGCCTTGGGGGTGACGGGCCCCCGGAGGAAGCCGCCCGTGAGCGGCGCCACGGCCAGGCCGATCACGGCGGCCGTGAGCATCTGGATGCCCACGTTGGTGAGCAGGCCGCCGCCATGGACGAAGTGCTTGCCGTGGAGGGTGCCCCAGGACCAGATGAGCGGCGCCGCCACCATGGCCATCAGGCCGCCCGCGTGGATGCGCACCCCGCCGCTGGGCCACACCAGCACGGCCACGCCGGCGATGCCGAGCGCCAGGCCCGCCCAGCCCTTGGGGCCCAGTGGCTCCTTCACGATGGAGAACACGGCGAGCCACAGGGGCACGAGGGCCGCGAGCACTGCGACGAGGCCGGTGGAGACGTGCAGTTCCGCCCAGGAGACCAGGGCATTGGAGCCGCCCAGCAGCAGCGCGCCCACGATCATCAGGTGGCCCACCTCCCGCCGTGGTGGCCAGGCTTCCTTCCGCAGCCGGCCCAGGACCAGGGCCAGCACCGAGGCCACCGAGAACCGCGCGGCCACCATGCCGTAGGGCGTGAAGGACTCCAGGCCCAGGGCGATGGCGAAGTAGGTGGAGCCCCACACCACGGCCACGGTGAGGTAGGCGAGCCAGCCGAGCATCAGGCCGTCCCCATGCCGGAGTCGCGCTCGACCCGGCAGACCCGGACGCGGAAGGCCCCGTACCAGGCCTCGCGCCCGAGGCGCTGGGCCACGGCATGCTCCGCGTGCGCCTTCCAGGCCGCGACCGAGGCCTCGTCCCGCCAGTAGGACACGGTGATGCCGAAGCCTTCCGCGTCCCGCGCGCTCTCCACGCCCAGGAAGCCCGGCTGTGCCTTCGCCAGCTCCTCCATGCGGTCGGCCATGGCGCCGTAGCCCCGGTCGCCCTCAGTGCGCAGGCTGCTGAAGATGACCGCCACGTATGGCGGCTTGGGGGTGTCGGCAATCATGGGCGCTCCATCTGCGCGGCATCTGCGAGGGCGGCCTGGACAAGAGCCAGGTCCTCACCGGTGGTCATGAAGTTGGAGAAGGCCGCCCGCAGGCCCTTGCGGCCCTGCCAGGCCCCGGGCGTGAGGAAGCAGCGGCCGTCCGCCGCCAGTCGATCAAGAACCACAGCGGGATCCGCATGCTTCGGCGCGAAGCAGACGATGTTCAGGTCCACCGGCGCGAGCAGGTCGTAGGCATCGGACGCCTCGATCCAGTCGCCGAGGGCGGAGGCCAGATCGCAGCAGCGGGAGACCACCTCCGCCACGCCCGAGCGGCCGTAGGCCTGGAGCGTCGCCCAGACCGGCAGCGCGCGCCACCGCCGGCTGTTCTCGGGCGTGCGGTGGAACAAGTCGCCGCCGGCGGACAGGTAGGCCGCGCTGGCCTTGAACACCTGCTCCTGCAGGGCGAGATGCCGCGTGAACAGCAGCCCGGCGTCATAGGGCACGTTCAGCCACTTGTGCGCGTCGGTGGCCACGCTGTCGGCCCGCTGCAGCCCCTCCAGGCGCCCCGCCAGGGCTGGAACCGTCGCGGCGAAGAGACCGAAGGCACCGTCCACGTGCAGGAACGCGCCGTGGCGCTCGCAGAGGTCCGCCGTGCGGGCCAGGTCATCGAACGCGGTGGTGGTCACCGTGCCGGCGCTCGCGGCCACCACCGCCGGCGCGCCCTTCAGGCCCGCCAGGGCTGACGCGAGGCTGGTGAGGTCCATCCGCTCCGTGCCCGGTTCGCAGGCGACGGGAAGCCAGGCTCGGCGACCCAGGCCGAGCACGGCCGCGGCCTTCAGCAGGCTCGCGTGGGGCGCGGCGGCGAGGAGGCGGATCGGGGGCTGCCCCGCCAGGCCGTCCTCCGCGGCGTCGAAGCCCAGGCGCTGCGCAGCCCACTGGCGGCCCACGGCGAGGCCCACCAGGTTCGCCTGGGTGCCGCCGGTGACGAAGGCGCCTTCGAAGGCCCCCGGCAGTCCGAAGAGGTCCCGCAGCAGCGCCAGGGCGTGGTGCTCGATGGCCGTGGCCGTCGCCTGGGAACGGTCGCTGAGGTTCTGGTCGGTCATGGCCACCAGCAGGTCCCCGACGGTGGCGGCCGGGGTGGACCCACCCGTGACGAAGCCGAGATACCGCGGCCCCGCGGAACCGGACAGGGCAGGCAGGATCCGCGCTTCCAGCAGCCCCAGCACCGCGGCGGTGCCCAGGCCCTGGTCCGGCAGCCCGCCTTCAGGCTTGAAGGGGGCCCGCGCCATCACGGGCCTGTCGGAAAGGCTTGCCCGGAAGGCCGCGCCCAGGCGGGTCGCCTCCGACAGCAGCCCCTCCAGCGCGGGCAGTTCCTGACGCGGATCCATCAGGCCTTCTTTTTGCCGCCAGTCGGCGCGCGGTGGTTCTCCAGGGGGAAGGGGCTCGGACCCGCCTTCTCCCAGTGGGTCTCCAGCACCATGGTGGTGCGGGTGGTGACCATGAGGCCCAGCACCCGGATGCGGCGCAGCCGCTCGGCGATGCCCGCGGGCGTGTCGGCCACCACCTTCAGCAGCAGCGCGTCCTCCCCGGCGATGGTGTGGGCCTCGAGGATGTCGGGCTCCTCCTCCAGCGCCTTGATGAACCGCTGCTCGATGGCCTCGTTGTTGTCCTTGTAGCGCACCGCCACGAAAGCCACCGTGGGCTTGTTCACCGCCGCCGGCGTGACCCGCGCCGCGTAGCCGCCCAGCACGCCGTCGGCCTCCAGGCGCTTCACCCGGTCGATGATCGTGGGCCGGCTCACGCCCAGCCGCTCGGCCAGCTCCGCGTGGCTCATGCGGCCGTCCTTCTGGAGCAGCGCCACCAGGCGCCGGTTCAGATCGTCTTCCATCAGCAGCTTCGCCATGGGGGGCTCCGGACAAAAGGAATGAGGCCTGTTGGACATTATGACAGTTGATTGAACAAGTCGGGTGACAACCCGTCAATGTCATGGCGAGGCGTTAAACTGGGTCTCGAGGTGCCCATGGATTTCGCCCGACCCTTCACCGACCAGAGCTTCTTCCTCATCGCCGGGCCCTGCGTCATCGAGAGCCGGGAGCACGCCCACCTCATGGCCTCCAGCCTGCGGGACCTGGCCGAGGCCCGGGGCATCCCCTTCATCTACAAGTCCAGCTTCGACAAGGCCAACCGCACCAGCGGCGGCAGCCACCGCGGCCCCGGCATGGAAGGCGGCCTCGACATCCTGGCGGAGGTGCGCAGCCGCTACGGCGTGCCGGTGCTGACCGATGTCCACGAGAGCGACCAGTGCGCCCCGGCGGCCCAGGCCGTGGACGTGCTCCAGATTCCGGCCTTCCTCTGCCGGCAGACGGACCTGCTCGTCGCCGCCGCGGGCACAGGCCGCACCGTGAACCTGAAGAAGGGCCAGTTCCTGGCGCCCTGGGACCTGAAGCACGGCGTGGAGAAGCTGAAGTCCGTGAAGGGCCACGGCCCCGTGTGGGTCACCGAGCGCGGCTCCACCTTCGGCTACGGCAATCTGGTGGTGGATTTCCAGAGCTTCCCCCACCTGCGCAAGACCGGCTGCCCGGTGGTCTTCGACGCCACCCACAGCGTGCAGAAGCCCGGCGCGCTCGGCAACGCCACCGGCGGGGCCCGGGAGATGATCCCCACCCTGGCCCGGGCCGCGGCCACCTGCGTGGACGGCTTCTTCTTCGAGGTGCACGACTGCCCCGAGAAGGCCCACAGCGACGGGCCGAACGCCATGCGCCTCGAGCAGTTCGGCGACCTCCTCGACCAGCTCCTCGTGCTCTGGCGCGCGGGCCGCGCCGCGGCCCTGCAGGATCCTGCCGGCAAGTGAGGTGGCCATGCTCGTCGAGGCGTTGAAGGCCGGACGCGGCTTGGAACTGCGACAGCTCACGCTGCGCGACGCCCGCCCCCTCTTCGCCCTGGTGGAGGCCAATCGCGAACGCTTGAGCCGCTGGCTGCCCTGGCCCGAAGCCAACCGGAGGGTTCTCGATTCCCGGGCCTACATCCTGCTCTCCCGCCGCCGCGCCCAGGCGGGCCTCGGCCAGTCCTTCGGCCTCTGGTGGAGGGGCGAGCTGGTAGGCGTGGCGGGCTTCAACTGGGTGGATCGCGCCAACCGTTGCGGCGCCATCGGGTACTGGCTGGCCGAGGCGGCCCAGGGCCGCGGTCTCATGACCGCCGCCGTGGCCGCGCTGCTGCGCCACGGCTTCCGCACCCTGGAACTCAACCGCATCGAGATCCGCGCCGGCGTCCGCAACCTGCGCAGCCGCGCCATCCCCGAGCGCCTCGGCTTCCGGCGGGAGGGCATCCTCCGGCAGGCCGAGCGGCTCGGTGAGCGCTACGTGGATCACGTGGTCTACGGGCTGCTGGCCTCCGACTGGAAGGCGGGACGGAAGGGCCGCTAAACCCGCCCCGGCCCTGGAGGGTAGCCTTCCCATGCGCCGCCTCGCCCCCGCCCTCCTCCTGTCCGGCTTCGCCCTGGCCACGCTGCCCGTGGCCGCCCAATCCACCCTGGTCTCGGTGATCCGGCAACCGCGGGCCACCGCCGCGGAGTTCACCACGCCCATCGCCGACTTCATCGTGAAATCCGAGCGCGATCCGGCCCACCTCCATGTGGGCGTGGGCGCTGGCGTGCGGCACTGGGACGACGGGGACAACGCCCTGCGCTTCATCGTCGACGCGAACATGGTGGCCGAGGAGGTCTTCATGGGCCTCGCCGCCATCGTGGAGGTGCCGCCCGGAGAGGGCGGCTTCATCGGCCCCCGGCTGCGCGTGGGCTGGGCCTTCCACCCGTCCTGGGCCGTCAGCCTCGAGGGCGAGCACCTGGAGCGGCCCTTCACCGACGGCCTGAAGGTACGCCGGCGCAGCAACCTCGGCCTGGCCCTGACCTTCCGGTTCTAGGCTCCGGCCGGCCTACTCCACCCCACAGGCATACGTGAGGTTGAGCAGCGCCATGGCCCGCGTGACCTTCCCCACGCTGTTCTTCGTGGTGTCCGTGTAGGGGATGCCGCGGCGGTCGAGGGCCTCGTAGTCGAAGTTCCCTTCGCCGCTGAGGTCGAAGCAGAGGGCGCCGTCCTTGATCCACTCCGTGTTGATGCGGTACCCGGCGGCGGGCACGGCGCTGACGATGACATCGGCCACGCGGATGAAGCCCTCCATGTGCTCCTTGTTGGTGTTCGCGTGGCAGAGGATGGGCGTGGCCTTGAGGTTGGCCACCATGGCGGTGAGGGGCCGCCCGATGCGCAGGCTGTCGTTGATCACCAGCACGGTCTTGCCCGCCAGCCAACCCTCGCCGAAGCCGCGCTTGAGGGTCTTCACGATGGCCCTGGCCGTGCACGGCGTCATGCAGCGGTGCTGGGTGCCGTCATCCATGCGCTTCCGGTACTTGGTGAGAAATCCGATGTTGATGGCGTGCAGACCCTCGATGTCCTTGCTGGGGTCCACGAGGTCCATCACCTCGTCGTCCTTGATCTCGGGGTAGCGCAGGGGATAGAAGATGAACACGCCCTGGGTCTTCTCATCCTGGTTGAGGCGGGCGATGAGCTTGACCATCTGCATGCCGTTCTCGACGCGCAGGTCCGCCGCGTTGATGCCCAGGTCCTCGCAGTCCTTCATGAGCCAGTGCTGGTAGGTGACGCTGCCGGGATCGCTGCTGCCGAGGATCACGCCGAGGCCCGGGGAGAACCCGAGCTTCTTCACGTTGGATCGCACCAGCTCCAGGTAGTGACGGGCGGTTTCCTGGCAGTCGAGTTTCCCCGTGAGCGCGGTGGGCATGCGGCACCTCAGCCCTCCAGTCTATCGAAACCCGCCACCTCCTGCGGTCAGGCCACCCTATCCTGGTGCCATGCGCACCCCCAAACCCGACCCCGGCGAGCTCCAGCGGCGCCTTCGTGCCGCCTACCCCGACGCCCAGTGCGCCCTCGACCACCAGGATCCCTTCCAGCTGGTGGTGGCCACGATCCTCAGCGCCCAGTGCACGGACGCCCGGGTGAACCTCACCACGCCGGCCCTCTTCGCCCGCTTCCCCGACGCCGCGGCCCTGGCCGGCGCCCGACAGGAGGAGGTGGAGGCCCTGGTGAAGTCCACCGGCTTCTTCCGCAACAAGGCCCGGAACCTCATCGGCCTCGGACAGGCGCTGGTGGCGCGGCACGGCGGGCAGGTGCCCTCCGACCCCGCGGCCCTGGCGGCCCTGCCCGGCGTGGGGCAGAAAACCGCCAACGTGGTCCTTGCCAATGCCTTCGGCGTGCCCGCGCTGGCGGTGGACACCCACATCTTCCGGGTGGCGCGGCGCCTGGGGCTCTCGAAGGCCCCCACCCCCGAGAAGGTGGAGGCCGATCTCTGCCGCGCCTTCCCCCGGGCAGACTGGATCGAGTTGCACCACCAGCTCATCTTCCACGGGCGCCGCACCTGCGACGCCCGCCGCCCCGACTGCGCCGCCTGCCCCCTGCTGGACCTCTGCCCCACGGGCCTGGGGAAGATGAAGGATCCGCACCTCGGGGTCCGGTTCGAAGCGCCCAGCCAGGATCTCCCGGCCTCCGCCCTGAACCGCCGGCAGGCCTCGGCGCAGGGTCCCCAGCGCATCGTGAGCCTGGTGCCCTCGGTGACGGAACTCCTCGTGCAGTGGGGCTTCGCGGCGCGCCTGGTGGGCCGAACGCGCTACTGCATCGAGCCGCGCTGGATCCGCAACACAGTGCCCACCGTGGGCGGCACCAAGGATCCCGACCTGGCGCGCATCCGCGACCTGGCGCCGGACCTGGTGATCCTGGAACAGGACGAGAACCCGAAAGCCGTGGCCGAGGCCCTCACGGCCCTGGGCATTCCCTGGCTCGCCCTGGAGATCCGCACCGTCCAGGACTGCGCCCGGGGTCTGCGGCTGCTCGGCGAGCGGCTGGGCGCCCCCGAGGCCGCGGAGCCCCGAGCCGTGGCGCTGGAGACTGCCCTCAAGGGCCGCCGCCGCAAGGGCCCCCGCGCCCTGGCCCTGATCTGGAAAGCGCCCTGGATGAGCGCCGGACCGGACACGTACCTCGGAGACCTCCTGCGCCAGGGCGGCCTTACACCCATCGGTCCCGACCGCTATCCGGTGCTCTCTGATGCCGACCTGGGCGACCTCGCGCCGAAGATGATCCTGCTGCCCACGGAGCCCTACCGCTTCAACCGCCGCCACCAGGCCGAGCTGCAGAAGCGCTTCCCGGAAGCCACGGTGCACCTGGTGGATGGCCAGGCCCTGACCTGGTATCTCAGCCGGACCGAAGCGGGGCTCGACCTGGTGCGAAGCCTCCGCTAGGGTGATGGACAGATTCTAACGAGGCTCCCATGCGAAACCACCTGCCCCTTGGCCTGCTTGCCGCGTGCCTGACCGGTGCCCTCGGTGCCCAGGGAACCTACCAGAACGCCAACGCCCCTGACGATCCCATCTGCCCCCTGATCCAGAGGGACAAGACCGGCCTCAATTACGGCGGTTCCGGCGCCCTTGGCAGCACGGGGGGGCAGACCGGAGCTGACACCGCCGCGACCCTCTTCTACCAGCAGGGGCGGCAGTTCTTCCCCGTGGGCCAGCGCAAGCCCGTGACGGCCTTCACGGCCTACGACGAGAAGGGCCACGGCACCAGCATCGCCAGCCTGAAGGGCAAGGTGGTGCTGGTGGGGCTCTGGAGCATCAACTGCGCGCCCTCCGCCAAGATGCTCATGGAATTCTCGAGCATCTACGCCAAGCGCGAGCAGTTCGGCTTCGAGATCCTCGCCATCAACTTCGATGAGAGCCGCCCTGATCCCAGCCTGGGCAACGTTGGCGGGTGGCAGGCCATCCGGAAGTTCCAGATCAAGAACCGCCAGTTCTTCGAGGCGAGCCAGATGCCCGTGTTCACGCCCGGGCTGGGCAAGGAGGGGGCCTCGAACTTCATGGACATCGTGCACTCGCTGCCGGCCCTGTTCGTGGTCGACCGGGCGGGCAACCTGTCCCAGCTCCACATCGGCTACAAGGAGGGGTTCGTCGGCGACGCCCTGAAACGCGCCGTGGTCGAAAAGCTTCCCCCCGCCACCGCGGTCCCTCCGCCGGCCCCCGTCCCGGTGCCGCCCCCGGCGCCCACAGGCAAGAACGGCTAGCGCAGGATGTAGCGGAAGGTCATGTCGAAGGTGGCGTCCACCTTGCGGCCCCGGAAGATCCCTGAACCGAAGCGCCAGAGCTTCACGGCCCGCATGGTCTCCGACTGCAGCGCCGGCGGCCCCTCGATCAGCTCCGTCCGGATGGGGACGCCCTTCTCGTTGATGGTGACCCGCACCACCACGTCACCTTGCACATGGCTCCACTCCGCCAGCAGGGGGTAATGGGGAATCTCCTCGTGGAGGATCTCAAGGTCGTTCAGGTCGAGGCCCGGGTTCATGCCGGGCACGGCCCGGATGATGGCGTGGCCACCCCCACGCCCCACGGTGGGGCCCCCGGCCGCGCCCCTGGCGGTCCCGGTTCCACCTGCCGCCACTGGCAGCCGGGTGTCCACGGCAGGCGGCGCGGGGTGGGCCAGGGGGTCCGGCAGGGTCTCGGGATCCAGGGCCCTGAGCGGGACCGGGACCATCGGTTCCTGGTCAAGCAGGCCCGGATCGATGGTGTGGGTGCCTTCCGGTTCCCCGGCCCCGACCTCGCCCGCTGGCCGGGCGATGGGCGCCAGGGCTGCGGGGCTGGGCGCATCATCCAGGGTGAGGGTGATGGTCTGCCGTCCCTCGTCGCTTCGCGCCGCCTGGACCGGCCGCTGCGTCACCCAGAGGAACAGCGCGCCCGCCGTGAGCCCATAGACCACAGAGGTCAGCAGCAGGCTCAGCCGTCGATCCCGGCGAGGCGCCGCATGCAGGATGGGCTCCGGCTGGAGGCCGGGATGCAAGGTGGGCAGACCCTCGACCTGGACAGGCCGAGAGGCCCGGGGAGGAGGGTCGATGGATCGAACGTGAACGTCTGGGAACACAGGCATCGGTTATTTATCGGCTGCATGCGTCGAGGGAAATACCGAGCGCACATGAACGGAGTGCCTGCGAATCGCAATGACACGGACAGGGTCTGCAGCGGTTATGGAGGATTTCGTTCCACAGTATAGGGCATGGACCGTTCTCCCAGGGTGTGAATCAACCTCAGCTTCCGAGGTATCCTGGGGCGCGGCCAGATTGTCCGCCGGAGGACCCATGACCTTGCCCATGATCTGTCTCCTGACCGCCCTGCCTGCGCTGCAGGCGCCGGCGCCGGCAAATGAGGCGCAGGCCATTCTGGATGCCGCCCGGGCCAAGTCCAAGGCCGTGATGGAGGCCCGCGCGGCCCACATCCAGGCCGGGAAAAACACCAAGGACTTCCGCGGCGACTGCACCAAGGAGCTGGCCGACCTCGACGCCCGGATCGCCACGGAAAAGCGCCCCGAGATCCGCCAGGCCCTGCTGGTGAGCCGCCTCTTCCACCTGCAACTGGCGAAGGTCGAGCCGACGCCCGCCGTCCTCGACCAGGTGCGCAAGGAAGTGCCGCCCGTGGCCACCGCCTGGTCCCTGGACCAGGGACTCATCCTCATGCTGGCCGACGAGGCGGCGCCCGGCTGGGGCCCCTACATCACCGAAGCCCGCACCAAGCACCCCGACCCGGCCCTGCGGCGCCACCTGCTCTTCGAGTTCTTCTGGGACCGCCTCGATGCCAAGGAAGAGGCCACCTGGAAGCCCGCCTACGACACCCTGCAGTCCGAATTCGCCGATTCGCGCCAGGCCAAGCAGGCCAAGGAGCTGCTGGAAGCCGAGCAGAAGACCGGCATCGGCCGCCCCGCCCCCGCCTTCAGCCTGAAGGCCCTGGGCGATCCGAAGACCACGTACTCCCTGGACAGCTTCAAGGGCCGCTACGTCCTCATTGATTTCTGGGCCACCTGGTGCCCGCCCTGCCGCGCCGAGATGCCCAACATGCACGCCGCCTGGGCCAAGTTCAAGGCCAAGCCCTTCGACATCCTCTCCCTCTCCTTCGACCGCCGCATCGAGCACATCGCGCCCTACCGCCAGCAGGCCAGCACGCCCATGCCCTGGAAGCACGCCTTCGTCGAAGGCGGATTCCAGAACCCCGTGAGCGAAGCCTACGGCGTAAAGGGCATCCCCAAGCCCCTGCTCATCGGACCCGACGGCAAGATCGTCGCCAGCGGCGGCCAGCTGCGCGGCGCGAACCTGGAGAAGACCCTGGCCCAGTTCCTGGGGAACTGAGTCCTTCACCGACACGAAAAGGGCCCACGATCGCGGGCCCTTTTCGTGTGGCTCATTTCGACTCACTTCCCTTCGAGCCAGGCCTTCATGGTCGCGGCCTTCTGGAAGCCCAGGATCCGCCGCAGCTCGCGGCCTTCCGCATCCAGCATCAGCACCGTGGGGTAGCTTCGGATCTGCAGCTTCGCGGCCAGGTCTTTGCGCTTGGCGTCCGTGTCGATGCGGATGGCCACGGCGTTCTGCGCGAGCCACTGCTTCACGCCCGCTTCGGGCCAGGTCTTCTCGTCCAGTTCCTTGCACTGGGCGCACCAGTCGGCGTAGATGTCCACCACCACGACCTTGCGTTCGGCCTTGGCCCTGGCGAGTGCCCCTTCGAGATCCTGCTCCAGCCAACCGGCGTGTTCATCCTTGGCCGCCACAGCGCCTCCCTTCGGCAGGAGGTCCACCTTGAGGAAGGTTTCCGTGGCCCGCACGCCGAGCAGCACCCCCAGGGCCAGCATCAGGATGGCGAAGCCCTTGCGCACTTGGCCGGTCAGGCCTTCGCCCGCCTCGAAGGCGCCGAAGACCGCGCTGCCCGCCAGCAGCACCACGGTCCACATGGTGAAGTTGGCCCACTCGGGCACCACCAGCCGCACGTTCCACGCCGCGAAGCCCAGCACCACCAGGCCCATGCCCTGCTTGAACCGCGTGAGCCAGTCGCCGCTCTTCGGCAGGGCCGCCGAGAACGTGCCCACCGCCAGGAACAGCACGCCCATGCCCAGGGCGAAGACGAAGAGCTTGGCGCCTCCGAGAAACACCTCGCCCTTCTGCGCGATGTCTACCAGCACCGACCCGATGATGGGACCCACGCAGGGCGCCGACAGAGGGCCGAGCACCATGCCCATGAAGAATGCGCCGCCGAAGCCCTTGCGAGAGCCATCGCCTTGAAGCTTCGTCATCAACGAGGAAGGAAGTGCAATCTCGAAGGCCCCGAAAAGGGAAAGGGCAAACGCCGCAAAGAGCAAAGATACAGGGATCAGGAACTCTGGACGCTGGGCCCATGCTCCGGCCGCTGCGCCTGCCCGTGCCGCGAGAATTCCCAGCGCCGTGTAAGTGACGGCCATGCCCAGCACCAGCGCCAGGGAAAGGCCGAACCCCCGGGCCTTGCCGCTTCCCTTGGCGCCCACGATGGCCATGGTGATCGGGATCATCGGGTAGACACAGGGCGTGAGCGAAGCGCCCATGCCGAACAGGAAAACAATGAGGAACGACCACAGCAGCCCGCTTCGTTCCGGTGCGGCGGGTGTCGGGACTGTGGCCTGGACGGGCGCGGGCTCTGCGGTCTTCGGCGTCGCAGCGGGTACAACAGGCGCCTCGGCCGCTGGCACCGCGGCGGGTTCGGCGGGCTTCGCCTGGGGAATCTCGGAGGCCTTCACGTCCAGGGTGCGGGTGGTGGGCGGGTAGCAGACGCCGCCTTCGCCCTCGGTGCAGGGCTGGTAGGTCACGTTCAGCGTCACGGTGCCGGAGAGGCCTTCGCCGCTCACGGGCACCTTCACGGCGCCGTACCAGATGCCGTCGCCGATCTCATCCTTGGCCGTGGTGGGCGGCAGCTTGCCCATCTTCAGGGTGCCGGGGCCGGCCTTCTTCGCCACCTCCATGAAGGCGGCCTTCAGGTGTGCGCCGGCGGGCACGGTGGCCACCACGGCACCCTTCTCGAAGCGCAGGGCCACATCCTTGACGGGGTCGAAGTTCGGGTCCGCCCGCTGGGCCAGGGCCGTCACCGCGAGGCCGAAGCTCAGGAAGAACGGGATCAGGGCACGCATGGGGGCCTCCGGGCCGGAATCCATCAGTTTATCTCCCTCGTATGACGATCCATGAATCCTTTCGTGCGAGCCGGTAGCCTGGATCCATGACCGCCGCCTTTCCCTTCCCCTGGGCCGAGCCGCTGCTGAAGCGCCTCCGCCACCACCTGTCGGACGAGCCCTTCCGCCGGGACGCCGCCCACGACCTGGGCCACATCCTGCGCGTGGCGAGGCTCGCCCACCGCCTTGCGCTGGAGGAGGGCGCCGATCCTGACACCTGTGTGGCAGCTGCGCTGCTGCACGACCTGGTCTACCGCCCCAAGAACCACCCGGAATCGCCGCTCACGGCGCAGATGGCCGCGGACATGGTGCCGCAGTGGTGCCGCGAGACGCCGGGGCTGGAGAGCCGCGCCGAGGCCGTGTCCGCGGCCGTGGCCAGCCACAGCTGGAGCGGCGGCGGCACGCCCGCCAGCCTGGAGGCCGCCGTGGTGCAGGACGCCGACCGGCTGGAGGCCCTGGGCGCCATCGGCATCGCCCGGGTGTTCGCCACGGGCGCCAGCTTCGGCGCGGGGCTCTGGCACCCGGAGGATCCCTGGGCCGACGGGCGCGACCTCGACGACAAGGCCTGGAGCCTCGATCACTTCGAGCGGAAGCTGCTCAAGCTGGCCGAAGGCATGAAGACCCCCTCGGGCCGGCGACTGGCGGCGGCTCGGGAGCGGGCCATGCTCACGTACCTGGAGGCCCTGCGGGCCGAGCTTGCCCCCTGACCGCTATACTGATCCATGGCTTTCACACTCTCCCTGCGACGCCCCTTTGTGGCGGACCACTTCCACGACCTGCCCGGGTTCCAGGAGGACCGCCACGGCCACAACTGGGAGATCGAAGCCGCCGCAGACCTGGCCCAGGAGTCGGATGAGACCCTCCTCGCCACCGCCCTCGACGCCTGGGTGGCCGCCGTGGACTACCGCCTGCTGAACGACCTTCCGTCCCTGGCAGGCCGCAACCCCACGGCCGAGGCCCTGGCCGAATGGGCCCTGCGCGACCTCCAGGCCGCGGCCGTGAATCCGCGCTGGGTGAAGGTCCGCGAGAAGGCAAACTACTGGGCCCTCTGCCGCGTCGGGGAGGCTCGGTGAAGCTCTGCCCTGCCCTGGTTCCGGGAGTGGCCCTGCTGCTGATGATCACAGGCTGTGGCCGGAAGGACGACCCCGCGAAGGCCCCCCCGGCGGCCATCGCGGAAGCACCCAGCCCGCTTCAGACCGCAGAGGCCTGGTCTTGGCATCCTCTCGGCGGCCTGGCGGTGGTGGAGGGCGAGGTCGCGCAAGCCACCGAACTGGTGCTGGAAGGTCGTTCCATCCGCGAACACCGCTTCGCGGAGCCGGGCCCCGTTCGCTGGGAATTCTTCCGTCCGCCCGAAGGCGAGAGCGCCATCCTGCGCACCGCCGAAGGCCGAGAGCTGGCCCGGTTCGTGTTTTCGCTGGAAGCGCTCCGGAAACCCGCGCAGGCCGCGCCCCGACTGGCCCGGAAACCCGAGGCCGCACCCAAAGCCAAGCCCCTGCCCGAGCTGCCCGCACCGAGGACCCGGGCCGAGGTCCGCCTGAGGACCCTGCCCGTCGGCCCCATCCCCGGCCGGAATGCCCGCGCCCTGCCCGAGGTCTTCCAGGCGCCAACCCCGGCGCCGGGTGAGGCCCTGCGCCGCGCCGCGACGGCCCTGCCGGTCCTTCCCGAGGCGGCGGTCCCCTCCCGCCACGCGGCCCCAATCACCGCCGGAGCCGCGCCGGCCCTGGCCTGGCCCGGCATGGGCGAGGCCCTCAACCTCACCCGCGGCCCCGGCGGGCACAAGCGGATCCTCCTCAGCTTCGACGGCGGCTCCAGCGCCGAGGTGGCCACGGAGGTGCTCGACCTGCTCAAGGCCCGGGGCGTGCGCACCACGCTGTTCCTCACCGGAGTCTTCATCCAGCGCTATCCCGCCCTGGTGAAGCGCATGGCCGCCGAGGGCCACGAGCTGGGCAACCACACCATGAACCACCCACACTTCGCGCCGGGCATGCAACGGGATGCCAAGTGGACCCGGGAACGGGTGCAGCGCGAGCTGCTGGAAGCGGACGCCGCCCTGGTGAACCTTCTCGGGCGACCCATGGATCCCTTCTGGCGGGCGCCCTACGGCGAGCACACCGCCGAGATCCGCCGCTGGGCTGAAGAACTGGGTTACCGCCATGTGGGCTGGAGCGAGGGTGCCGACACCTTGGACTGGGCGACCCCCAAGGATCGCCGCCTGTACCGCAGCGGCGAGGCCATCGTGAAGCGCCTGGAGCAGCGCCTGGAGAAGAACGGCGACGGCCTGATCGTGCTCATGCACCTGGGCTCGGGCCGCCACGAGGGCGACCGGCCCACCGATGGGCTCGGCGCCTTCATGGACCGCGCCCGGAAGGAGGGCTGGACCTTCGTGTCGGCCGGCGCCTTCCTGCGCGACCTCGGCAAGCCCGCCTGGGACCCCCAGCACCGCCTCGCCCTCCTGGCCGGGGCCCCTGGCCAGGCCCGCTGAAGGCCGCAGCCGGGCTACACTGGTGGGCAACCACCGTGGAGGCGCATTGCAGGGGATCGGCCGCTGGATGTTGAGGGCTGTGCTGGGTTTCATCGCCCTGGTGCTGATGCTCTCCCTCGCCAGCTACCACCCCCTGGATCCCCACCCCTTCACGCAGGGCGCCGCCATCACCGCCGTGCAGAACCTTTGCGGCACCGTGGGCGCCACCCTGGCGGGCCTGCTGCAGACCCTGATCGGCATCGGCGCCTGGATCGTGCCGCCCTACCTGCTGTGGGAAGCCTGGCCCCGCGAGGGCCGCCACTGGCCCGGGCGGCTGGCCTGGCTCGGCTTCGCCCTGTCGATCTGGACAGCCCTCGGCGCCTTCGGCACCCGCCTCTGGACGGGCCTGCCCGAGGCCGGCACCCTCCAGCTGCGCTGGGGCGGCTGGCTGGGCAGCGCGCTGTGGCCTGTGGGCCGCCGCATCCTCGGCCCCGTGGGCCTCCCGCTGCTGCTCGCCCTCATCGTGCTCATCTGCGCCCTGGTGCTGGCGCCGGCCCTGACGCGGGCCGTGGGCCGCCTGCTCACCCGGTGGTTCGGCGAGAAGGCGTGGCCCTGGATGAAGCCCATGCCCGCCCGGGGCTTCCAGGGGTTCCTCACCATGGTGAAGCGGCCCTTCCTCCGCGGGCACAACCCCCACCAGCCCGACCTCGACGCCAGCGACGCCATTGCCCTTCAGGCCCTCGCCCTCCGCCAGCAGGCCCTGGAAGGCCAGCGGGAAGCCCTGCTGAAAGCCGAATTGGAAACCGCAGAGGCCCGGCGGAAGAAGCCCATCATCCGCACCGAAGACCTGCTCCCGCCCATCCATTCCATGCACCTCGACGCCATGCAGCTCGACGCCGCGTCCACCACCCTCGACGCGCAGGCCCTGCCCGCCGCGGGCCCCGTGGCCACGGGCACAGAGGCCACCGCGCCCTTCCGGACGAAACTGCTCGCCTCGGCCCCGCCGACCGCCCCCGCCAAGCCCACCGTGGCCCGCGCGCAGGTGGCAAAGGACCGCTTCGGACGCGAGATCGTGCAGCCGCCCCTGCCCTTGACGGAGCCCACCCCCGCCAAACCGCTGCCGCCCCTGCCGCCTGAGCCCGCCCATCCTTCCCTCGCGGAGCGGGACACCCTCCCGCCCCGCCGCCTCTTCGATCCGCCCGGCCAGCACGCCAAGGCGGACCTGAGCGCACTGGAATCCATCAAGGAACGGATTGGACAGAAGCTGTCGGAATTCAAGATCAAGGGGGCGGTCACCGGCATGCAGCCCGGGCCGGTGGTCACCGTCTTCGAGTTCCAGCCGGACGCGGGCATTCCCCTCAGCCGCATCCTGGGCATGGAGGAGGACCTCGCCCTGGCCCTGCAGGCCGAGGCCGTGCGCATGGATCGCATCCCGGGGAAGAACCTCGTGGGCATCGAGGTGCCCAACCCGAAGCGCGAGATCATTACCTTCCGCGAAGTCATCGACAGCCCCGCGTTTCGCGAGGCGAGCGGCCTGCTGCAGCTGGCGCTGGGCAAGGACATCGCCGGCCGCCCCGTGGTGGCCGACCTCAACAAGATGCCCCACCTGCTCATCGGCGGCAGCACCGGCAGCGGCAAGAGCGTGGGCGTGAACGCCATGATCTGCTCCTGCCTCGTGCGGGCGCAGCCCGACGAGGTGAAGCTCATCCTCGTGGATCCCAAGATGGTGGAACTGGGCGTCTACGAGGACATCCCCCACCTGTGGGCCCCGGTGGTCACCGACATGAAGGAGGCGGGCCGCGTCCTCAAGTGGGTGGTGGCCCAGATGGAGGATCGCTACCGCTGCCTGGCGCTGCTGAGCGTGCGCGACCTGAAGGGCTTCAACGCGAAGATCGCCGACGCCGGGGGCACCCTCGACCTCACCGACCGGACTCCGAACCCCCGCTGGCCGGACCGCCCCTCGGTGCTGGAGCCGCTGCCCTACGTGCTCGTGGTCATCGACGAGCTGGCCGACCTCATGATGGTGGCCCGCAGCGAGGTGGAAGACAGCATCGCCCGCATCGCCCAGAAGGCCCGTGCCGTGGGCATCCACCTGATCCTCGCCACGCAGCGCCCCAGCGTGGACGTGGTCACCGGCGTCATCAAGGCGAACCTGCCGAGCCGCCTCAGCTACCGCGTGCGCACCAAGATCGACAGCCGCACCATCCTCGATTCCGGCGGCGGCGAGCAGCTGCTGGGCGCCGGCGACGCGCTCTTCCTGCCCAACGGCGCCAGCCATCCCAAGCGCATCCATGCTCCC
>Ga0316605_10000291_pt1 | contig 40832 bp, 47 predicted proteins | sample OWC_soil_day20_n_FD_207666 | JGI IMG/M metagenome (GOLD analysis project Ga0316605, IMG submission 207666) | Wetland soil microbial communities from Old Woman Creek delta, Ohio, United States - OWC_soil_day20_noCT | ecosystem: Environmental > Terrestrial > Soil > Wetlands | place: USA: Ohio...
AACAGAATGCCGAAGGAACCCAACGGCCCGACGCGCGACAGCAGCAGATAGACGATGAGGCCGACGACGACCGAGGGCAAGCCCATGAAACCGTTGGCCAGCACAATCAGTCCGCGCCGCCCGGGAAAACGGCCGATGGCCAATAGAGCGCCGAGCGGGAAAGCCAGGCAGGAAGCCAGCAACACCGCCACGAAGCTGACCTGCAGACTCAGGAAGACGATGCTGGCCAGCCTGAAATCGCCATGCAAAATCAAATCGAGAGCTGCACCAAAGGCTTCCATCAGCGCGTTTATCCTGTCCTCAATCCGCCGCGACCATGACGCTATCGGCCTTGATGACCGCATAAGCCGTGCCTCCTGGTCGCAGGCCAAGACGCTCGACTGAAGCCGTACTGATTTGCGCCACGATTTCAAGGCCGGGCGCCAACTCGATCAGCACTTCGCAATTGATGGCTCCAGGCGTCAGTGACTTGACGACCCCCTTGAGTTGATTCCGGGCACTCAGTTTCATGTCTGCTCCTTCTTCTGAAATTTGCATTACGATATGAAATACTGGCAAAGACCTATTGCAGGAGGCAGCAGTATAGTTGCGACCTCACACCGGTAAAATATGTAATAAATTGCCTAATTACTCACAACAGAAGCAAAATATCCTTCCTTGATATGAACATTGGCGAACAGACGATGAACCACCCCGCATGGCAACCCAATCTGGTCTGGAACTGGAGCAGCCAGGAAACCGCTCCCACCAATGAGGAAGGCACGCTCGTTGCCCTGCTGGCCGGCATTGCCGAGACCGGCTCGGTTGCGCGCGTGGCGCGCGATCTCGGCTACTCCTACCGTCATGTCTGGGGCCTGATTCGCACTTGGGAAGGACGTTTTCAACAACCACTGGTCGATATGTCACGGGGCAAAGGCTCCAGTCTGGCGCCGCTCGGCCTGCATCTGGTGCGCCTCGATGCCCGCCTGAAAAGCCGTTTTGCTCCGGCTTTGGCCTCTGCCGCCACCGAAGCGCGGCGCGAACTGGCGACTTTTTTCTCCGCCACACCCAGCCGCCTGACACTGCATGCCAGCCATGACCCTCTGCTTGCCCGCCTGCCCTCTAGCTTACGCGCGCAGGGCATCGAGCTGAACCTGCATGTTCTGGGTAGCAGCGACGGCCTGACTTCACTGGCTGCCGGTCACTGTGACCTCGCCGGTTTTCATTGCCCGCAGGGCGAACTTGCCGCGCCAATCTGGGCGAGTTACCGCAACTACCTCGACCCTGAAAAGCATGTACTGATCCGCTTCGCGCGCCGCTCGCAAGGCTTGATGGTCGCTGCTAGCAATCCGCAGCAAATCGGCGAACTGGGCGACCTCACCCGCTCCGGCGTACGCTTCGTCAATCGCCAGGCGGGTTCCGGCACTCGACTTCTCTTTGACCTTTTACTTATGGAGCGGAGCATCGAGCCGCAAAAAATAGCCGGTTACGAGGTTGAGGAATTCACCCATGCCGCCGTCGCCGCCATCATTGCCAGCGGCGGCGCCGATGCCGGGCTGGGCGTCAGCGCTGCAGCCGAGCGCTTCGGCCTGCGCTTCATCCCCCTGGTTTACGAAGACTACTATCTGGCCTGCCGCCGCCACCTGCTGGAGCGTCCCGCTTTGCAAACCCTGCTCGACACGCTTGCCAGTCCGGACTGGCAAGCCAAGCTCAAGCTCGAAGCCGGTTACGAGGCCATCGTCGGCGAAACCGTCATCGAATGCGAGAACGCCTGGGGAACGGATAAAAAGCCGCGCAAGCTCAAAGGGCAAGCGCAGTAATCCTTGGGACAGTTTCTCAGTGTTCGTCGATCGCCGCCAGCATGCGCAGGCTGTGATCAATGATCGGCAGAATTTCGTCCAGATACTGATTGACCGCCCGCACACTACCCGGCAGCGTATAGACCAGCGTGTCGCCAATCACGCCGGCAAGGCTGCGGCTTAGTAAGGCGCCGGGGATGGCCGTACCGTACTTGGTGCGCACGTATTCCATGATGCCGGGGATTTCCTTGTCGAGCAGCGACCGCACCACGTCCGGCGTAATGTCACGCGGGCCGATGCCGGTGCCGCCAGTGGTGATCAGGATGCGGCAGCCCTGTTCAACGTTCTGTCGGATCAGGGCGCGCAGTTGTTCGGCATCATCGGCAATGATGCTGTTGTCGATGGCGAGACGCCATTTCTTGTTGGCGAAGTGTTCTTCCAGACGCTTCCTGACTTGCGGCCCGCCCAGATCCTCGTATTCGCCGCGACTGGCGCGGTCGGACAAGGTGATGATGTGCACCGGCAGCGCTGAAGGGATGACCGTTAGCGCATCGCCGACGCGGATACTGCCCGGCTTCACCACGCGGCAAAAGATTCCCTCCTTCGGCATGACGCATTTGCCAATTTCGCGAAAAATGGCGCAGGCGCCGCCGTGGCATTTCTTGCCGAATTGCGTCACTTCCAGTTCCACCTCACCAATACGAAGATGGTCGAGAATCGCCAGCTCGGCAAAATCGATGCCCTCGGTCGTCAGATTCTCGGCAAAATCGCCCGGCTTGAATTCAACTTTTGCGCTTTCGCCAAAACGGCGGATATGCTCAATCGACAGCAAGCTGATCTGGCGGTGCCAGGTGCCGGAATGGGCATCGCCTTCAATACCGCGCAGGTTGAAGGTGGCGGTGTCGACTGGCTGTTTGGTAGTGCCGGTTTCGCTGGAAACGTTAATGGAATGAATGACGGGCATGGGAATTCTCGAATCTGAAATTAAACAGGGGTTTTCGTTTTCTGGAGCAGGCGCACGGTGCCGATTTCCATCGTTTTGTCCACGGCCTTACACATGTCGTAGACCGTCAGTAGCGCCACGCTCACCGCCGTCAGCGCTTCCATCTCGACGCCGGTCTGGCCGGTGCATTTGACTTCGGCGCTGATCTTGACGCCGCCTTCGAGCAGTTCGGCACTGACGGCAATCTTGCCCAGAATGAGCGGATGACAGAGCGGAATTAGCTGTGAAGTCTGCTTGGCCGCCTGCACGCCAGCCAGTTCGGCGATCAGCAACACATTGCCCTTGCGGATGCGATTCTCGGCGATCAGTTGGCAAGTTTGCGGCTGCAGGCGAATGAAGCCTTCCGCTACGGCCAGACGATGGCTTTCCGGCTTGTCGGTGACATCGACCATGCGCGGCCGATCCTGGGCATCGAGGTGGGACAGTTCGGAACTCATTAGCCTCCCATTTGCGAAAAGAGATGATGACTGGTCTGGCCGGATTCCGGCTTGGCGGCAAGCGCGGCCAGCAAGGCTTCACGTGCGCCGAGTTGGCGCACCGACCAGGATTGGTTGGAAAAAAGACAAGGTGTCACCAGGCCGGTCGCCGTCAGGCGCATGCGGTTGCAACTGGCACAGTGGCCGCCCTCGCCACCGATCACCGGCTTGAAAATACCCTTGTCGGTATGCATACGGTGGATATAGCGCACTTCCAGCCGCTCGACGGCGCCAAAGCGGGCGACCGAACGAGCGTCTTCCTCATCCGTCGAGCTTTCAATGACGCAATTGAGTTTGATGTTTTCAAAACCGGCCGCTCGCGCCGCCGCAATGCCTTCCTGCACGACCGACAACTTGCCGCCACGGGTAATCTCGGCAAAGCGTTCGGGAATATACGAATCCATGCTGACATTGACCCGCATCAGGCCAGCCGCCCGCAAATCTGCCGCATAACGATCCAGCAGTGTGCCGTTGGTGGTCATGGCCAGATCGCGAATACCGGGAATTTCTGCCAGCATCCGCACCAGATCGACGATGCCGCGTCGCAACAGCGGCTCACCGCCGGTCAGCCGTACCTTGTCGACGCCCATTTCGACCGCCACTGCCGTGAAATCGCGGATTTCTTCCAGTGTCAGCAGATCCTCGTGGCAAAAGAGCGGTACGCCTTCGGCCGGCATGCAGTACTGACAGCGCAGATTGCAGCGGTCCGTGACTGAAATGCGCAGGTAATGGATGCGCCGGTTAAAGCGATCGAACATCAACCTCTTCTCCTGCCTTGATTTCCAGACAACCGACCGGCATGGTGATCAGCCCCTCAGCCCGCGTCATGGCGCCGATATGGGCGGAGCCGTGATACTCGATCAACTCCACCGTGCCCGGATCAACAAAGCGCACCGGCAAGGAAGACTGCCGTGCCGCCTTCTTGCGCACCGTGCCGCCGGCCAGCTTGGCTCGCACTAGGCGCGGCCGATAGTCGTGCCCCATCAGGCGGCACAGGAAAGGTCGCAGCATGATTTCGAAAATGAGGTAGGTCGATACCGGATTGCCAGGCAGACCGATGCACCAGGTCTGGCCGTCGCTGCCGAAGACACTGGGGCGACCCGGCTGCATGGCGACGCTGTCGAACAAAAATTTGTAGCCGCAATCGGCCAGCGCCTGCGGCACAAAATCGAAATCGCCGCTGGAAACGCCGCCGGAAAGAACGACCACGTCGTTTTCAGCCTGTGCTCGCGCAATGGCGGCCCGCGTGGCCTCCGGCGTATCGGGCGCAATGCCGTAATAACGCGCCAGCACCCCGCATTGCGCCGCTTGTGCCAGCAATTGCGGGCTGTTGCTATTGCGGATTGCCGCACCTTGCGGTTTGGTGCCAACTTCGACCAGTTCGCTGCCGGTGGCAATAATGCCGAGGCGCGGTCGTTTTGCCACCTGTACCTCAACGGCACCAACCGTCGCCAGAATGGCCAGATGCGCCGGACCCAGCCATTCGCCCTTCTCCAGCACGCAATCGCCAGTATGGACATCTTCGCCACGCAAGCAGAAATTGTCGCTGGTGTTCCTGGCGGTGAAGCGCACCATTTCCTCAGCTTCTTCCGCCGAATCTTCCCGCATGAAGACGCAATCGGCCCCCTGCGGCAAGGGCGCGCCGGTCATGATGCGGGCCGCCTCGCCGGCAGCAATCGCTTTTTCGGGCATCTTGCCGGCCGGGATTTCCTCAACGATCCGCAAAGGCCCCGGCAAATCGGCACGGCGGCAGGCAAAGCCGTCCATCGCCGATTTGTCAAAAGGCGGCATGTCGAGGTCGGAAACAATATCCTCGGCCAGCACGCGGCCCAGGCATTCGGCCAGCGGCACACGCTCGACACCAAGGAGGCGGGCGCTCGCCAGCATGCGATTCAGCGCTTCTTCAAAAGTAATCATGTCGATTTTTCAGCAAAACGTTGGTATTCGTCAGGTGTATTGAGATTGAAAAGCCCCTGCGGAAGTTCCGGGCAGGCAGAGCGATGGCCAACAAACAGTTCGACAATGCGCCGGCCACCTGCGGCCAGGATTTGCCGGGCAGCCGGAATCAGGGTCTTTCGATAGACGGCAAAGAGCGGTTCATGGCGGCCTTCGGCACTGACCGGAATGACCAGATCGCAATCCTGAGCCAGATGGAGCATGTCACCCATGAAGGCCAAGGGCAGTTGCGGAATGTCGCAGGCAGTCACCAGGAGCAGGTCATTCTTTGCCACTTCGAGACAGGACAGAATGCCACGCAAAGGCCCCTGCCCGGCTTCGCGGTCGGCCACCAGCGGCAGACCAAGAAAAGCATGCTGTTGCGGGCTGTTGCTGCTGACCATGAGTTCGGGGAAAAGCGGCTGCAAAGCTTCGGCGATGTGGGCAATCATCGGCTGACCGGCAATGGGCAACAGGCTCTTGTCCTGCCCCATGCGCCGGCTTTGCCCGCCAGCCAGAATCGCCGCCGAAGCGGCAAACGGAATAAACCAGCGACCCTGCGCGAAATGGCACTGCTCGGGCTGAAAATCCCAGCCATTGCCATGAAATTTAATAACACGATCCGCCAAACCGATGAGCTGATGGCATGATGCTTTCATTGCATCATCCCCGGCCTTGCGCAGCACCAGGAAAACGCCGGGTTGTATCCACTGGCGCGCCGAAGTCGATTCGCACACCACCGCTGCCCCAACTGGCAACACCGACTGCAGCGCCGCCAGGCCTTCCGGCAAATGCTCGGCGCGAACCTTGAGCCAGAAGACTTTTGCCGCGCCCGCCTGGCGCATGCGCGCCGTATCCTTGCCGGAATCTGTAACGGCTTCTTCGCTCAGGCAGTAAGGCACAGGCGCATCGTTTTCGATGCTGATCTTGACGGCCACCACCGGCATGAAAGCCGACCACTTCGCGATCACCCGGCAGGCGAATTCGGTCTTGCCAACATTGCGCCCGGCCGAGCCGATCATCAGAAAATTCGGGCAATCAAACATTATTGCCCTTCAGCAGGGGTTGCATGTGGGCTGCAAAATCCTCGTCCATATGGGCGTGCAAAGCTTTGAGAAAGGCCGCATAGGCCTCGATCCAGCGCCGCCCATCGTCGGTCAAAAGCGACTGACCACCTGATTTGCCGCCGCGACTGCGCTCAATGAGTTGCACACCGAGGCATTCCTCAGCCTTTTTCAGGTCGCCCCAAGCCTTGCGGTAACTGATCTCCAGATTGCGCGCCGCCTGCCGCAGACAACCGCAACGGTCGATTTCCTGCAACAGTCGTACTTTGCCATCGCCAAAAACACCGGAGTGTTCTTCGCAAAAGAGCCAGAGACGGCAATTCGGGCGCAAATCAGGCATGTTTCTTCACGCTGCCGAAGCAACCCAACTGACAATCGATAATCTTGATGTCCTGCGATTGGCAATAGCGGCCGATTTCGGCCAGTGTCACGCCAAAATCTTCAGCCAGCACATGCGCCCGTGCGCAGGAAAGCTGCTTGCGCCCGTCTTCAGTTCGAATCGCCGCTTCAATCCCGGCGGTTAGTTGTAATTGATCCATCGTGATGTTTTCCAAAACATATCGCCTGGCAAAAAAAGCGCCGGCAATGCCGACGCTTTTCCGCGAAGCGCGATCAGGCCTTCTTGGCGAACTGCTTATTGCTGAGCAGCAGAGAAACCAGCACACCTGCCAGCAAGAAACCAGCGCCGACCAGGAAAGTCGTATTGGCCGCACCTTCCTTGAAGTTATCCTTGATATAAGCGGCAATCTGCGGGCCAACCACGCCACCCATCGCCCAGGCCGTCAGAAGGACACCATAGACCACGCCCATGACCTTACTACCAAAAACAGTCAGCACAAAAGACGGTGCCGTGCCAAAACCACCGCCGTAGCAGAGCAGCACATAGCAGACCAGTACGCCAAAAATCATGGGGCTGGTCACTTGAGTCATCAGCAGGAAAACGATGAACTGAGATCCGAGAATCAGGCGGAAGGCCTGCACGCGACCAATCTTGTCGGACAGACCGCCCCAGAAGAAACGACCGACGCCGTTGAAAATGGAACTGATGGCGATCAGCGTGCCGCCAGCAGCAGCCAGAGCAGCGACATCCATGGTCGGATCAGACAGCTTGAACAAATCCTGGATCAGCGGCGACTGGAAGCCAATGAACATGATGCCTGCCGTGATGTTGCAGAAGAAAATGAACCACATCAGGGCAAAGGTACTGGACTTGATGCAATCGCCCGGCGTCAGGCTGGCATCGTGCGAATCAGCAGCAGCACCGGCTGAACCGTGCCATCCCGGCGGCGCATAACCGGCTGGCGGGTTCTGCATGATGGAAGCCGCGATCAAACCGGGGATGCCCAGCACAATAGCGATGTAATAAAAGACGGTCGGCCAGGCCACAACACCATCCGTCTTGCACATGTCGATGATCATCGGGCCGATAAGCTTGGACATCAGCAGAGCGCCAAATCCGAAACCCATCACCACCATACCGGTAATGAAACCCTTCTTGTCCGGGAACCACTTGGCGGCGGTCGCCACCGGAGTGACATAGCCCAGACCCAAACCAATGCCACCAATAACGCCAAAGCCGATGTAAAGCATCGGCAGGTTTTTGGTGGTCAGGGCAAAACCGCCAATGACCCAACCCAGCGCATAGAGGAGCGCACCTGCAATCGCCAGTTTGCGCGGACCAAATTTCGGCAGTAGTACACCACCCATCGCCGCGGCAAGACCAAGAAAACAGATGGACAGGGAAAAAATCCAGGCCACTTGCTGATTATCCCAGCCACCGTAAGTCATCATCGGTTTCTGGAAAAAGCTCCAAGCGTAAATGGTGCCGAGCACAAGCTGCAGCACCGTGCCCATGATGGCGACAAGCCATCGATTGACATGGGGTGTTTCTGTGGTTGTTGTCATAATATGAAAAGTCCTATGGGGAAGGTGAAAAATTGCTGCTAATGTTGCAAAAAATCTTGTCGATTTTACTGTATTTTTCATTCTTTCAGAAGCGCCACGGAAACAACAGGCGAGACACTAAGCCTATTTCCGCCCAATTGGGATTGCGAACTTGCCAAAGTCGCTGGATAATCCAGCATTTCCACAACCACTAAAGAGACAACTCCCTATGAACAAGACTGAACTCATCGAAGCTCTTGCCGCCAAATGCGATTTCACCAAAGTTGCCGCTGGCCGCGCTGTTGACGGACTGACCGAGATCATTACCGAAGCGCTCGTCAAGGACGATAATGTCAGCATTCTCGGCTTCGGCACTTTCGCCGTTGGCCAGCGCGCCGCCCGCACCGGCCGCAACCCCAAGACCGGCGAAGCGATCAAGATCGCCGCCTCCAAGACTCCCAAGTTCTCTGCCGGCACCAAGCTCAAGGCTGCCGTCAACACCAAGCCGGCTGCCAAAGCTGCCGCCAAGAAGAAGTAAGAAAATTTTCTTCTGATAGGTCCGGCTCCGCGCCGGACCTGATTCATCACGACGGAGATGGCATCCCTCCGTGAGCCTGTCGGCTCAAAACCGCCCTAGTTAAGGCTGATGACGCCTACGCTGAAACCCGAATGGGCTGCGTGGGATTGCTGCCTGTTCTACAACAAGAATGAACAGGATCATGCTGAAACCCATCTTTGCCATTTCGACAGGTGCAGCGCTTGGCGCACTAATGCGCTGGCAGCTTGGCGCCCGATTAAACGCTCTTTTCCCGGCCTTGCCACTTGGCACACTGACCGCCAATCTGTTTGGTGGCTACGTCATCGGACTAGCCATTGCTTTTTTCGCCCAAACCCCGCAAATCGCCTCCGAATGGCGACTGCTCATCATCACTGGTTTTTGCGGCGGCCTGACCACTTTTTCGACATTTTCAGCGGAAGTGGTTACGCTACTTCAAGCCGGTCGCCCACTCATGGCTATAGGAGCCATTAGTCTCCATGTTCTAGGTTCTCTGTTGATGACACTGGCCGGGATAGCTTCCTGGCAACTGTTGAAATTTGTTTGAGGAAACATGCCATGCATAGCGGTTATCAAATCACTTTTTTTACCCATCAGGATCGCCGCCACAAAGGAAAATCGGTCGGCGACTGGCTGGTCCAGCTTGCCAAAGAGATGGGGCTTCGCGGAGCCACACTGATCTTGGGTGGCGAAGGTTTCGGCCACAGAGGTCGCATCCATTCTGCACACTTTTTTGAACTTGCCGACCAGCCAATAGAAGTCACCATGGCCGTCAAACAGGAAGAAGCAGACCGGTTGTTTGATCGCTTAAAATCAGAAGGCATACATCTTTTCTATGTCAAATCTGCAGTTCAGTTCGGCGTTATCGGCGAAGAGGAATCACATTGAGGCAATAATCATTTCCGCGCCGAGATCATCAGATTGCGCGGCGTCAGGTTGCGGGTACAAAATTCATTTATTTCAACCTGCCAGCCTTTTTCTTCAAGAAAAACGGCCATATCCAGCGCCAACCAGAGTTCCAACGGCCGACGAAAGGCGTGGCGGACGATGGATAGTTGCATCACTTCGCGCTGACGCTGCCAACCCTGCGCTTCCAGATTAGCAAAATCCGTTTCGGCGGCAAGTTCCAAACCAGCACGCAGCGCCATTTGACGGCAAAAATAAGCGAAGTCGTTGCGCAACCAGGCTGGTGGCACCGGCTTGAAGCTGGCGTATGTTTCCGCTCCCTGCTGCCGACGCCAGCAGTCGAAACCCAGTTTCCAGGCCATGTCGCGGTCGCGTTGCAAAGCCTGCTGGCGCGAGGCAGTTACCGTTTCGGTCACGGCCAGACGCACATCATCACGCGTCAATTGTAGGCTAGCCTTTGCGGACATCGGCTGATAAACCACCTCAACACCCTGGTGATAACAGCAAGGTGCAATATCCAGCGCCGTGCATTGATCGGCCTGCTGCAGTAGCGCCCGGTGCAGTTCGCCACAGGCGTGCAAAGCCAGGGCATGGCAAGCTTGCGGCACAGCAGAGGTCAGGGCGTCGGCAACAATGAATTCCTGAGCAATACCAGCACGCCGCGCCAGCATTTCGCCATCCGCACACATCACGACATTGATTTCGAGGCTGCTTACAGCAACTCCATGCTTGAGCGCGAACAGGCGACCCAGATGCCCCTTGCCGGCACACCATTCCAGCGCCGGCCGCCCGGTCGCCTGACTGGCGGCGACGAAGGCTTCGATCTGGGCGCGCTTGCGCCCCGGTATGCCCCAGGCCCAGTGCATATTTGTTACCGGATTCACCGCCGGAATTCCTTGCGGCAAAATCAGCAGAGCCTCAAAAGCGCCGATTTCCGGAAGATGCCGCGTTAGCAATCGACGTGCTGCTGCGCCATCGTCGTTGAGCTGCTCCACCGCATCGTCCGGCAAAGCCAGCAACTCGTCCGCCAGTGCCGGCCAGCCCGCAAACCAGGCCGGACGGGGCTCGCGAAAAGGCTGCGGATGCCATAAATCACGATGCTCGGCAAGGAGCCCTTCCAGTTCAAGCAAGCGGGGCAGCAGGCTCATTTTGTGGCCTACGCCGACTGCGTCATCTATTTTGAAGAAGACGACCAGGTGCCATCCCAATCCTTGCCGGGTGGATTAACCTTGAAGTTGGCAATCCGTTCGACGAAGACTTGTGATGGACCATCGTCAGCATCAATCTCCAGGCAATAATTGAAGCCGGCCATGGCTTCTTCCCATTTTTGCTGGCGGTAGAGGCCGAGCGCCATTTCAAACTGGTCGCGCAAGCGGACGAGATTTTCGGACATTTCACCCTTGCGGCCGAGCAATTCGTAAATCCGCACAGCTTGCTGCTTGCCCATTACGCGCAGGAGATCGAGTTCGCGTGTCTCGATTTCGTCCTTGGCCATACTTTGCGTCTGGTCGTTGATGATGATGCGGGTTTTGTACACCTTGTTGGCGCCTTCCAGCCGTGAGGCCAGATTGACGGTATCACCAATCACTGTGTAGCTGCGCGCATCGTCCGGACCAATGCTGCCGACCGTGGCATCGCCGGTGGTTAGTCCCATGCGGACGTGAATGACGGGAATACCAATCTTGAAACCCAGAATGTCCGGCAATTTCTCCTGAAGAAGGGCAACCCTGGCCTGCTGTTCAAGCGCGGCATTACAGGCCAGCACAGCCTGATTGCCTTCGTGCACGAAGGGAGGCCCCCAGAAGGCCATGACGGCATCGCCGACATACTTGTCGATAATGCCTTGACTGGCCCGGATGGGCTCTGTCACAGAACTCAGATACTGGTTCAAAACCCTGACCAGGGCGGCTGGCGTCATGTTTTCGCTGAAGGAGGTAAAACCCTCGATATCCGAAAAGAAAACTGTCATGACACGCCGTTCGCCGCTATCAGAAACGCTATTGCGTGCAAGCAGTCCTTCGACCACTTGCGGATCGACATACTTGCCGAACATTTCCTTGATCGCTGCCTTCTGGCGCAATTCGCCGACCATGTGGTTGAAATGATCGCCTAGTTGCTGGATCTCATCCGATGTCGTGACATTGATACGCACATCCAGGTTGCCCTTTTCGACCTGGGTGGTGCCGGTCAACAGGTCGCGCACCGGCCGCACCAGATTCCTTGAAATATAGGCTGCCAGCAATAGCCCGACGACACAGGCTGTCAGGGTGATACCCCACCCGAACCACTGTGCCCGCTGCACAAGGGCAAACGCGCTCTTGATGGAAGTCCGGGTGCCCTCGTTGATCATGCGGGTCACGCCAGAAACCTTGCGGCTGACCTCAAGCCGGTTTTCCTCGAATTTGTCGCGCACGACATCGACCGAGGCCGGCTTGTCCGATTTCAGTTCCTTGATGTATTGCTCGAAAGCGGCGTGCTGCTTGAGGCGGGCGGCCCCGATGTATTTGATTTCCTGAAGCAGCCCGGCCAGCAACTTGACCTTGCCAACATCGTTGTTGCTTTCTTCCAGCGCCAGCGCTTCGCCGACCAGTTGCTCGACGCGCCCGAGTTTCTCGGCAGCGCAGAGCCGGATCAACTCATAGCGCGCCAGATAACGATCCGGCCTGGCCGTATGGATTTTTCTGATTTCGGCATTGGCCTTGCGCATTTCATCCGAACCACAGCTGGCGATTTTGCTGCGCTCCTCCGTCGCCAGTTTCTGGGCATCGGCAAAAGAGAGTTTGGGTCGATCGAGAATCATTCTTTCGAGCAGAATGCGTTCGGTCAGGCCGTGAACATGGACTTCGCTCGTCTTTTGCTCAATTTCGATGTAATAACGCGACAGATTCGACACCTGCTGCTCGACTTCTCCCAGGCTGAACGACGAAACCACCGTCACACAGATCATCAGCACCTGCAGGATGACCGCAATGCCAAATATCTTGAGTGTCAGGGGACGACGCACGCTTTTTGCGATTTCGATGGAGGCCATTTTCGTTCCCTGCCTTTCAAATACTTCGAATAACAATCAGTGTCGCTGTCAGGACAGCGCCGCTTTTTTCTCACGTCGGCGATAGCCCAGCACCGCCGGTAATAGCACTAGAACCAGAGCCACTGCGGCCAAAACAAGCGGCCACCACACCGGCCGGTTCCATTCCGCCCGTAGCCGCGCCCGTTCCGCTACGTTAACACGCTGGTATTTGAGGGTGTTGTGGCCGACATCGATGGGCTTGCGATTGCCCAGCCAAACATGATCCAGTGTATAGCTCTTCGGAAAAAAGCCAAATACCCAAGGCGCATCGTGCTGCAGGGTGCGCAGCATGCGACGGATGATCTGCAGACGCGCCGGCGTATTGTCCATGCTCTTCATACGCTCAAAAAGCCGGTCATACTCCGGATTGATGTAATTCGAGGTATTTTCGCCACTGCTTTTCACCTTGCTTTCCCTGCCGTCGAGCAGGAAAAGGAAATTTTCCGGGTCGGGATAATCGGCATTCCAGCCCAGAAAATAGAGTTGCACGTTGCCTTTGCGAATTTTTTCCTGAAAACGGTTGAAGTCGGTGGCACGCACTACCAGTTGCACATTGATCTTGTTGAATTGCCGAGTCAGCCAGTCCAGCCGCGACTTTTCGCCCATGCCACCGCTGGTGGTATCGAGATTGATGACAAGCGGCTCCCCGGTTTTGACATCCCGGCCATTCGGATAACCAGCTTCCGCCAGCAACTTTTTAGCCTCTTCAACCGACTTGCGCTGCGGCTTGCCTGCCACCCAGTCATAGACGTAAGGATTGATGCCAGCCCGCCCATCTTCATAGCCGAATATTCCCGGCGGCAAAGGGCTTTGCGCCACCAGGCCGCGACCATTCATGAAAATTGAAATGTATTCTTCCTGGTCGATGGCAATGGAAATGGCCTGCCGCAGTTTTGCGGCCTGCGCGCTCGTGCCGCCAACGACTGGGTCTTGCAGATTGAATCCGGTATAAAACACCGAGGCTCTGACCGAAGTGCGCAAACGGATGCCCTTTTTCTCCATTTCATCCGTCAGCGCCGTTTCGCCGCCGACATTGACCCGCACCGCCTGATCAAAACTGTCGGATGAAATGCCGGAAGCATCGTAATAACCCTGCAAAAACTTGTTCCAGTAGGGAATGGCTTCCTTTTCGCGGGTAAACACCACCTGCTCGATGAAGGGCATTTTCTTGCCGCAATCGGCCAGCAGGCCAGCTTCACGATCACCGGCTGCACCAGTGCAGGGGTAGCTCTCGCCACGATATTCGGGGTTCTTGGTCAGCACCATGCGTCGGTTGGGATCGTTCTCGGCCATCATGTAGGCTCCCGTTCCTACAGGCCACCAATCCAGGCTCAGATTTTTTTCCTGCATCCCCGGCTGGGCGAAAAAACGATCAACCTCGCGCGGCACCGGCGCGAAAAAAGGCATGGCCAGCCAGTAGAGAAATTGTGGATATTTGCCTTTGAGACGAATGCGAAAGGTGTACTGATCGATCTTGTCGACGCCGGAAAGCGGATAGGTATCCAGATCGATCCAGGCATCGGCGGGTATTGTCTTGGCAGCCTTTTGCAAGTTTGCGCCTAGCTCCTTGAGGCCGACGATTTTCTCGCCCATCATGCCGAAAATGGGCGAATGCAGGCGCGGGTGCGCCAGACGCTTGATCTGGTAGATGTAGTCGTCGGCCTTCAACTCACGCGTAGCGGTCTGCGGAAAATCGGCAATCACCTGGCGTTTTTCCGCCGTCTGTGCGCCCAAATAAAGCGGCTGACCCGCTTCATCGAGAGCAAAGGCGGGGTGTGGCTGATAGCGGATGCCGGGCTTGATTTTGAGTTCATAAATACTTTCGGCCACCTGTTCGGCTGGCGCATCGGCGGGCAGCAGGCGTCCTTTGGCATCCAGAAAACGCGGCATCGGGACCTCGCGCAAAGTCAGCGCTTCAAGTTCATACGGCCGTTTCAGGTAGTGATACTGCAGTGGCGGCTCGTAAATCTGCGCCGTGAAGGTGATTTCGTCCTCGGTGTAAGACTGCACCGGATCGAGATGCTTGGGACGCTCGATAAAAGCGGTGTACAGGATATTGCGCCCGGCCTCAATCGCCGGGTAGGGGTCGTTCCAGACTCCGCCACAACCAGCAAGGACAAGCAGACATAGCAGTCCAATCTTTTTCAATGCGTTTCTCAAACCACCCCTCCTGTGCCGACTTCTCGCATTATAACGACGCGCTTGCCAAGCACCGACCCGGCTCGGGTATCATTTCGGGAGAAAATATCGCACGGCAACCCTGAAAATGATTTTCTCATCCTCCCGCAAGCGACAGCATGGCTAATCGTTCCCGCTTTGCTTCCAGCCCGATACCAACCATCATCCGCCGTTTTTTCGCGGAAAAAATGCTGGAAACCAGTGCAGCACTAGCTTTTACAACCCTGCTGGCACTGGTACCGCTATTCACCATTGTCATGTCGATGAGTTCCACCCTGCCCTTCGTGGATATTCTCATCAAGCGTCTCGATGCCTTGCTGGTCGAGTCCCTGCTGCCTTCCGGCTCAGCCGGGGTGATTGTCGCCCACATCGGCAAATTTACCGACAAAGCCCGCTCACTGGCCGCTCCTGGTATCGCCATGCTGGCCGTCACCGCGATCCTGCTGCTGCATACCATCGAACAGACCTTCAACCATCTGTGGCTGGTCAAGCCCCGACCCTACTTGCAACGTTTGCGTCTCTACGCTTTTGTAATCATCGTTTTTCCCATCCTGCTCGGCGCCATCGCCCTGGTCAGCACCCATGCCATCACGGTTTCCCTCGGCTTTATCGGCGACACCGGATGGGATTATCGACCCATCTACAAGGGGCTTTCCACCACCCTGCTCGGCCTGTTCTTCTCGTTCCTTTACTATGCCGTGCCCAATTTCCGGGTCAGAAAACTGGCGGCTTTGACCGGTGGATTATTCGCCGCGCTGATGTTCTCGCTCATGCAAAAGGGGTTCGAGATTTACCTGGCCAACGCCGGTTCCTACAAAAGCATTTATGGCGCTTTTTCGGCCGTACCAATATTTTTGCTTTGGCTTTACTTGTCTTGGGCGCTGGTGCTGATCGGCGGCTTGATTGCCGCTACGCTTTTTTCTCGGCCTCGACGCTGAACACTTCGACACTGGCTGTCTGATCGCAAATTGCGATCGTGCGCAATTCCCTGATCACGATATTGTCATTGCCAATGACGATGGTGAACTTTTCAGGCTGGCCATCGAGAAGACCCGTCGGCACGACCAGCGCCTCGGTCGGGCGCAAGGGCGGTATGCGCGGCAACAGGAGCGCTTCGCCCTGTTCCAGGCCGGATCCGTTCCTGCATACCGCCAGAACCGCCGGCAAGGCCGTCGGCGCCAGAACCTGCAAACCCATTTCAATATGTTCGGGATTTTCCGACAACGCCCAGCGCACGATACAGACCGTCCAGGCCGGCGCCGGCGCCCCGTTTTCGGCCTCTGGCCGAACAGCAACCAGATCACCAACGTGCAGATGTTCCGTCTTGCCGGACAGATGCATCATCGCCCAGCCTTCGGCGCTTTCATTCAAAATCATCCATTCGCTGGCATCCGGCGGGTCGCTGTCGGGCTTATCGAGCAGGCACCAAAGCTCTTCCAGGCCGGCACAAAGCGTAGCCCGGTATGAATGCCGGCGACGCGGATACTTGCGTTTGGGCGGACGCCCCCAACGGGCAATCAGGCGGCGCAAAACGCCATGGCCAGCCGGAGTTTCGGCGTAGTCGGGCAAATCAAGCTGGTTGGCGGGATATCCCTTTTCCAGTGCATCCAGGTGATCCCTGGCACAACGCGCCGCCGCGTCACAAGCCAGAAAAAGCACCGACGTATCCGGTGGCGGATTGCGCCGCGACAAGGCATACACCGGCGCATCCCGATGCGGATCGATCCAAAACAAGCCCTCCTGACCCGGAGGCACCTCTTCGAGCAGCGACACGGAATCGACGCAAATCTGGATGTAATCGGCAATAAACTCGAGCTCGACCGCAGAAAAAGAGGATGGCTGGCAACAGGCCAGCAGCATGGAAGATAAATAAAGCTCCTCCAGTGTTCTTTCCTGGCGCGGAATTCGGCGGTCGGTCAAATCATAATGCCTGGCCGAACCATGGGCATCGTGCAACATGCGCCAAATCCCCACTTCGGGCGGCGCCGATGCCAGATGACTCATCATCAGGTGCAAGGCCAGACATTTCACCGCGCGCCATATCGCAACCTCCGGCGAGCGCAACTTCTCGCTTTCTTCCGATTCGAAGGTGGAATCAATCAGGCTAAGGTAGTCCTGACTCAGACTCTCCAGCAAATCCTGGGCACTGCGGATATCCTGGCGCGACTTGCGGGAGACAGGCAAGGGAATGTTGCGCAGATCAGGCAGGATTGAGGAAACAACCTTGACCGAATGCTCGTAGAGAAAATCAAGAAGCTGCACCCGGCGCGCTGCCGACAATTGCGCATTGCGCAAGGTTTCCAGATGCTTGCGCAGCGCCGGAACATCTTCTGGCCTGGTATTGTCATGCGAGGCCGCCAGCCATTCGACAATGGGTCTGGTCTCAAGCTCCGAATGTTCACTACCGGGATCGCTGGGCATTTTGCGGGCAACTAACTTAATCTTGGCAGGATAGAGAATAAGCCTGTCAGGCTCCATTGACAAACGACAGATGGTCGCCGCCAACCGGCGAATGGCGGACACAAGCGCTTCACCCGCGCCAACGCGCTAGCGGTAGGCGCCACCAACCGCTACAATGCGCACCACTCTCTTCGTAGTTCAATGGATAGAACAGGCGCCTCCTAAGCGCCAGATGTGGGTTCGATTCCCGCCGAGGAGGCCAAAGAGACATGCCACACTCGCAAACAGTGCCTGTTAGCGCACACGTTCGTTATCATCGCGCCCTGGCAAAAAAAGCATCATAGCCCTCGGGCGAAAATCCGCCCTGACGCTGGCCTTTCCACAGCAACACCGGCACGCCCTTGCCCCCGCCTACGGACACCATTGCCCGCATGCCATCCTCGGTGTCGATGTCGTATTCCTTGTAAGCAATCCCCTTGCTCGCCAGATAAGCCTTGGCCTTCCGGCAATAACCGCACCATTGCGCCGAAAATAGAACAGCTTGCTTGCTATCGTCCACCTTGACCACCTGCGATGAACGTTTTTGCAATTCATCGCGATAACGCTGCAGCTCCGGCGGCAAAGGCGTCGCCGGTGCATCCTCAAAGGAAAGTACTTGTACCCTGACTTTTTTCGGCGGTTCCTGGTCGGAATAGATCGGCCGACCATCCGGCCCGACAGATTTATAAACCGTGCCGGCCTGCAGCTGCAGCGAGGCTAGAAGCAACAAGGCCAGCAGAAACAATTTTTTCATACTAGATCTCCGAAACGATGCTTCCGCAAACGAGGCATCCGGCGCTTCATTCTACGCCGACCGCCCTATGCTGAAAATGACAAGGACAGCCACCCGCTCAGGCCAGATTCAACGCGTGCAGAATCGGCAATAGCGCCTGACGCCAGCGCTCCAGTTTTTGCACATAATCGAGCGCCGCATGAGCCGGACTCGACGACGGCAAGCCTTGCAGGTGCAGATCATAAACAGCCAGTTGCGGCAGGACAAATCGGCGAAATGTCCGGGCAGCCATCGTGCCATTGAAGAAAATATGGCGAATCTCCGGGTGCTCGGCCAGAAACGAGACAAAATCGTTGACCTGCATGGAATTGCCAAGAATCGCGGTATCGAGGCTGCCCGAACGCTGGCAACTGGCCAGCACATCCCAGACCGCAACACCATGCGCCGCAAGCACTACCGAACGTCGTTCATAAGGTAGTTCCGCCAAGGGCTCGGCCAGCACATCGCCGAGCAAGCGCCAAAACAGGTTGCGCGGATGCGCGTAGTACTGGCCGGCTCGCAGCGAAGCCTCTCCCGGCATACTGCCGAGAATGAGCAAGCGTGCTTTCGGCTCGGCCAACGGAGCAAAACTCCTGATCGTGGTCACAAGACAATCTCCATGACGCAAAAAATTCAAAGCCAGGTTCAGGGCGTTGGCTTGCGCTGCTTCTTGAGCAGCGTAAGCCCTTCACCTGGGTGTCTCTGCCTGGGTACGCAACCGAAGTAACGAATCGGTGCAAGCCCTGATCAAGCGTTTGGACAGCGCATCGTGCAATGAAAAGCTCCCCGCTAACGATTTCGTGCAAATCAGCAACTTGCAAGCTCGAAAAATCGGATCGCATGCGCCGCAAACCGGCCTTACTCTCAACTTGGCAGACACCGTGCTCTTTGGCGTCCCGCCAGATGCGGCAGCGCACAAAATAGTGCATTTTTCGGCCTTTGTCTTTATAATACTGGCCTTTTGTCCGGCCTGGAAAATTCCAGGTTCAGTTTTTTTCAATCTTCCAGAGGTGAACTCAGCAATGGAAAATATGCAAACCCTCCTGAACCTATCGCCGGTCGTTGCGGTGCTCGGGTTCATTTTTGCCTTGATTACGCTGGGCTGGATCAACAAACAGCCCACCGGCACCGAACGCATGAACAAGGTTGCCGGCCTCATCGAAGTCGGTGCCATGAGTTTCCTGAAAAAGGAATACTCCATCCTCGCCGTCTTCCTGGTCATTGTCACAGCCCTGCTGTGGTTTGTTATCGACCACAACACCGCCGTCTGCTATGTCTTCGGCGCCTTCTCATCGATGCTCTGCGGCTATGTCGGCATGTGCGCCGCCACCAAGGCCAATGTCCGCACGGCTCAGGCCGCCAAGGACAAGGGTCAGGGCGCTGCACTGGCCGTTGCCTTCTTCGGCGGCTCGGTCATGGGCATGTCGGTTGGTTCCATCGGCCTGCTCGGCACCGCGCTCGGCTTCATTGTCCTGGTCAAGTTGGGTGTTGATATCAACGCATTGTCCGGCTACGCCATGGGTGCTTCATCGATTGCCCTGTTCGCCCGCGTCGGTGGTGGCATTTACACCAAGGCGGCTGACGTTGGCGCCGACCTGGTGGGTAAGGTCGAAGCCGGCATTCCGGAAGATGATCCACGCAACCCCGCCGTTATTGCCGACCTCGTTGGCGACAACGTCGGCGACACCGCCGGCATGGGTGCTGACATTTTCGAATCCTACGTCGGCGCCATCGTCGCTACCATCGTCATCGGCCTTGGCTTCACCGCCAACAAGGATGCCGCCATGGTGCTGCCGATCCTGGTGGTCGCTGTTGGCCTGATCGCCTCCGCCGCCGCCATCATCGGCATGAATGTGATGAAGAATTCCGCCCCGGCGGCTGCCTTGCGCTGGACGCCGGTGATTGCGCTGGTCGTTCTCTTTATTGCTGCCTGGTTCCTGACCGACGCACTGGGCTTCAAGCCCGGCATCGATGGCATCAACTCTGCAATGGGGCCGTTCTGGGCCATGGTCGCGGGTGCCGTTTCCGGCTTCGCCATCGGCTTCATCACCGAAATCTACACTTCAGGCGATTTCGGCTCGGTCAAGCGCGTCGTCGATGCCAGCAGAACCGGCGCTGCCACCAACATCATCGCGGGTCTCTCGGTCGGTATGTACTCCACCATCGCGCCGATCATCGTCATCTGCGCTGCCATCCTGGTTTCCTACAAGATGGCCGGGCTCTACGGTATCGCCCTGGCGGCGGTCGGGATGCTGGCCACCACCGGCGTGACCATGACGGTTGATGCTTACGGCCCGATTTCGGACAACGCTGGCGGTATTGCCGAAATGGGCGAAATGGGTCCGGAAGTGCGCAAGATCACCGACGGTCTCGATTCCCTGGGCAACACCACTGCCGCCATCGGCAAGGGTTTCGCCATCGGTTCCGCTGCGCTGACCGCGCTGGCGCTCTTCGCGGCCTTCTCTTCCGCTGTCAAGATGAAAGGCATCGACCTGACCGACCCGAACGTCGTCGTCGGCCTCTTCATCGGCGGCACCATCCCCTTCTTCGTCGCGGCCAACACCATGAGTGCCGTTGGCCGCGCTGCTCAGAAGATGGTCGAGGAAGTGCGCCGTCAGTTCCGCGAAATCAAGGGTCTGATGGAAGGCACCGCCGAACCCGATGCTGCCAAATGCGTCGAGATCGCCACCACTGGCGCCCTGCGTGAAATGATCGCCCCTGGTATCGTCGCGGTCGCCGCGCCGGTCGTGGTTGGTCTTCTGCTCGGCAAGGAAGCCCTTGGCGGTATGCTGGCTGGGGCTACCGTTACCGGCGTCCTGCTGGCCCTGTTCATGGCCAATGCCGGCGGTGCCTGGGACAACGCCAAGAAACTGGTCGAGGGCGGTCACGTTCCCGGCGAATCCAAGGGCGGCAACGTGCACAAGGCCGCCGTTACTGGCGACACCGTTGGCGACCCGTTCAAGGACACTTCTGGCCCGGCCATGAACATCCTGGTCAAGCTGATGTCCATCGTTTCTTTGGTGATTGCACCGTTGCTTCTGACTGCCGTTTGAGTCATTAGACAATTCCAAAAACCCGGCTACGGCCGGGTTTTTTTATGGCTCATCCTGAAGCTGGCTGCGCTATTGCATGCAGAGTCGGCAATCAGTTCCGGTCGGAATCTGCGGCGTAGTGTGCAAAACAGGCCTGCATCCTGACTGCATCCTCAGGCGTATCAACCCCGGGGGCGGGTGCATTGGCAACCCGAACCACGCTGATGCGGTAACCATGCCAAAGCGCCCGCAATTGCTCGAGTGACTCGAACCGTTCAGTCGGTGCTGGCGTCAGACTGGAATAGACTTTGAGGAAACTGGCGCGGTAGGCATAGAGCCCGACATGGCGCAGCGCCGGAAAATCTTGCGGAAGCGTTTCGCCACCGCCTTCACGAGAAAAATGGTCACGCGCATAGGGGATCGGCGCCCGTGAGAAATAGGCGGCATCGCCATCAGCGCGACAAACCACTTTGACCACGTTGGGATTGAAGAAATCGGCGGCATCCTCAATCGGATGCGCCACGGTCGCCATGTCGGCGCCGCTGACCGCCAGTTGCGCGACCGTGCAGGCGATAACGCTTGGCTCAATCAGGGGTTCGTCACCCTGCACATTGACGACCAGTGTCTGAGCCCCCCAGCCACGCAATTCAACGACCTCGGCCAGACGATCAGTACCGGTAGCATGGTCGGAACGCGTCATCTGCACCGAGAGGCCATGCGCCTCGGCAGCTGCCCTGACTTCAGGATGATCAGTCGCCACCCAGATTTCGCTGGCGCCTGCCAGCAGCGCCCGTTCGGCAACGCGCACCACCATCGGTTTGCCACCCAGATCAATCAGTGGCTTGCCCGGCAGCCGCGTCGAGGCAAAACGCGCCGGAATGACGATTTTGAAATCAAGATTCATCTTCTGACACCAGTTGCCGCGCTTCGTCCTCCAGCATGACGGGAATGCCGTCGCGAATCGGATAGGCTAGCTTGCAGGCAGGGCAAACAAGCTCCTGCCCCTCTTTGCGGTATTCAAGATTTCCCTTGCACACCGGGCAGACCAGAATATCAAGCAATTTGGCGTCCATCGATTTTCTCCACAAGGAAATCCGCCAGTTGCGGCGGCAATTGTGCGATTACGGGTAAAACCCAGGCTTCGCAGGATGTCAGTCCGGTGCATTTTACGGCATCTTTTTCAGTCATCAGCAGCACACTTTCCGAACCGAAATCGAGATCGCTGGCGGTAAAGACATGATGATCCGGAAATGGATGTTCGGCGAATTGCAGCCCCAGACTTTTCAGGGTGCCAAAAAAACGGGATGGCGCGCCGATACCGGCCAGCGCATGCAATTTCTTGCACTTCATGGCCTCGACCGAACAGGAACAGGACGGATCGCCGAGCCGGCAAAAACTGCCCGGCAGCAGGTTCATATCAAATTGTGGCACTGCCGGCGCAGCCGCTTGAACCCGTTCGCTGGCGCCGTCATTGAATACCAGCGCCGTGACCTGCCGCAGCCGGCACAATGGCTCGCGCAGCGGCCCGATGGGCAAGCGCCAGCCATTGCCAGCGCCACGCCCGTCGAAGACCACCACTTCGGCATCGCGCGCCAGCCGGTAGTGCTGCAAACCGTCGTCAGCAATCAGAATATCGACTTCAGCATGGGTGGCTAACAAGGCTTGCCCAGCAGCGGCGCGATCAGCCCCGATCCAGACCGGAACACCGCTTCGTCGCGCCAGCATGAGGGGCTCGTCACCCACTTCGGCAACAGGGGAATCAGATGGCACCGGGCGAATCGACTTGGCGGTGCCACCGTAGCCCCGACTGACAATGCCGGGACGCCGACCACGGCGCTGCAGTTCCTTCACTAACCAGAGCACCAGCGGCGTCTTGCCGACCCCCCCGGCCACCAGATTGCCCACCACAATCACAGGCACAGGCAAACGAATCGTGGGCAGTATCCCGCATCGGTAAGCCAGTCGACGACAAGCAGAAATCAACACAAAGAGGATATGCAGCGGCAGCAGAAGCCACAACGCCGGCGAAGGCCGGCGTTGTGCGTACCACTCAAGCTGCAGCCAGGCTGCCAGCGTCATTTTGGCGCTTGCGTGGCGAAGGAAATGTGCGGATAGCCCGCCGATTGCGCCGCCTGCATGACGTCGATGACGCTCTGGTGCGAAGCCTTGGCGTCAGCATTGATGACAATAACCGGGTTCTGCCGCTCGCCCGCCGCCCGCCGCAGTGCATCGGCAAGCGCCTTGACGTCGACAACACCAAGTGGCGTCTTATTGACCAGCACCTGGCCGGTGGCCGTCACTGCCACTTCCACTTCATTGGGCTGCTCCGGCGCCTTGCCGGCCTCTGCTGTCGGCAAGTTGATCTCAATGCCGGAATACTTGGAATAAGTGGTGGTCAGCATCAGAAAAATAATTATGACCAGCAAGACATCGATCATCGGAATCAGGTTGATTTCCGGTTCTTCCCGGCTATGCCCACGCTGAAAGTTCATTTCTTGCGCTCGCCATGCACAAATTCGACCAGCTTGATCGCCTCCTGCTCCATGTCAATGACCAGACCATCGACCTTGGCACGGAAGTGACGCCAGAAAATCATGCTGGGAATGGCGATGATGAGACCAAAGCCGGTGTTGTAAAGCGCCACCGAAATACCATGTGCCAGTTGCCCGACATTGCTGGCTGCGGCCGGCGACTGCGAACCGAAAATCTCGATCATGCCGACAACCGTTCCGAACAGCCCCATGAGCGGGCTGATGGAAGCAATGGTACCGAGCGTGGTCAGGTAGCGCTCGAGTTCGTGCGTCACACCACGGCCAGCTTCTTCAATGGCCTCTTTCATCACATCGCGTGAAGCCTTGACATTGCGCAAACCAGCGGCCAGAACACGGCCAAGCGGCGAATGGTTGTCCAGATCGAACAACAACTTGCTATTGTCGGCATTCGGCCTGAACTCGCCCAGGATTCTTTGCAGCAATCCGGACGGAACAACCCGGGAACTGCGCAAGGCCACCAGACGTTCGATAATAAGGGCAAGCGCAATGATGGATGCCAGCAACAAAGGGTAGATAGGCCAACCAGCTGCCTGAATGATGGCGAACACGTTTAATTCCTCTGGTTTGTCAGATAGCCGTGTATTCTGCCTGTGGCCAAGGACAAGGGCAAGAGCAGCGCCAAAAAAACTATTCACAAAATCTGTGGATAAGCTTGTGGAAGAGCTGTCACGAAACGGTCTAAGTCTTGTTCCTGCAAGGATTTTTCTTGCTCTGCCAAAAAAGCAGGCAATATAGTCAATTCCCTTATTAATTAAAGAGTTATGCATTCTCAAAAGCTGTCAAGAAGAGCGTAATCATTTTTTTCAAGGTAAAATTTCGGCCATGGAAAAACCTGGCATTGCCGCCGAGTACCCGCTCACTCACCTGCTCACTGTCTCCGACCTTAACCGTCAGGTGCGCGAGCAGCTGGAAGGCGCTTTTGCGCTAACCTGGGTCACCGGCGAGATTTCCAACCTGACCCTTGCCGCTTCCGGCCATATTTATTTCGCGCTCAAGGACGATGGGGCTCAGGTACGCTGCGTGGTCTGGCGCAACAAGGCGCAAATACTGGGCTGGCGACCTGAAAATGGCCAGCGTGTCGATGTGCGCGCCCTGGTCACACTCTACGAACCGCGCGGCGACTATCAACTCAATGTCGAAACCATGCGGCGTACCGGCCAGGGCGAACTGTTCCGGCGTTTTCTGGAACTCAAAGCCAAGCTGGAAGGCGAAGGACTGTTCGACCCCGCCGAAAAACGACCCCTGCCGGCTTTTCCGCGTCGTATTGGCATCATCACCAGCCCGCAGGCCGCCGCCCTGCACGATGTGTTGACCACCCTGCAACGCCGCGCCCCGCACGTCAATCTGACGCTTTACCCAACACCGGTGCAGGGAGACGGCGCCGCCGCCAGTGTCGCCAAAGCCCTCGCCATTGCCGGGCAGGATGGCAACGATCTCCTCATACTCTGCCGTGGTGGTGGCAGCATCGAAGATCTCTGGGCTTTTAACGAAGAAGTGGTGGCACGCGCCCTGCACGCCTCGCCCATTCCTGTCATCTGCGGTATCGGCCATGAAACCGATTTCACCATCGCCGACTTTGCCGCCGACTGCCGCGCCCCTACTCCCACCGCCGCCGCCGAATTGGCCAGCCCGGAGCGGGACGCCCTGCTGGCTCGGCTTGATCAGTTGAAAAAGCAATTGAGCGCAGCTGCATTACGACGGCTGATGGATGCAGGACAGCGCCTCGACTGGCTGGCCGGTCGGCTTGTACACCCAAAGGATCGCCTGCTCCGGCAGCAAGAGGCACTCGACCGGCTGCAGGCCAGAATGGTGGCCGCTTTGATTCGGCAGGCCGAGCAACGCCGTCATCGCTTGCAATCCCTCGCCCTGCGCCTGTGTCACGCCAGCCAAAGCGTGCTGACCCTGCCGACCCGACGACTCGAAAATCTCGCTGCCAGCCTCAAGCAACTCGATCCACTCGCGGTTCTGGAGCGCGGCTACGCCGTGGTGCACAGTGAAGATGACAATATTGTGCGCGATGCGTCTGTTTTAAGCTCAGGGCAAGGCTTGCGCATCACTTTGGCGCGCGGAAAAATCAAGGCAACAGTCAACGCTTGTAATAGCAGTGCATGACCCCAAAGGATCTGGAATCGCTGGTTACTGTGGTGATGCCCTACGGCAAGCACAAAGGCTGCGTGATTGCCGATCTGCCCGGCAACTACTTGAACTGGTTCGCTCGCGAAGGCTTTCCGACAGGCGAGATCGGGCGTTTACTGCAGTTGATGCAGGAAATCGATCACAACGGCCTGAAGTACTTGCTGAACCCCCTGCGACCGAATAGATAGGAATAATCCCCATGCAAGACAAAATCAATGAACTGGAACTGAAATTAAACGCCAACGAGGATCAACTCGATGCGCTCAACCGGACGGTCTATCGTCAGCAGCAACAAATCGATGCGCTGTTGGAAGCCATGCGCGCGCTTCAGAATCAGGCTCGACTTAACCAACCCGCCGAGCCACTCAATTTGCGCGACGAAATTCCGCCGCACTATTGAATTTCGCGGCTATTCGGCACGACTCAGGATGGCATCCGCCATGCTGGCGCTCATTCCCCGCCTGGTGAGGTGATTCACCGCCTGCCGATAAGTCAGGACGTTGCGCTTGAATTGACTGAAGATTTTTTCGATTGACATGATGTTCTCCCCCTCGTTTTGATTAACGGATCGCCATCACCAAACTGTAAAAACTTTTTATTCAACGCCTTGGCCGCCGGTCACGTCGGCCATCATCATGCCTGTGGTGATGGGTTGGATCGCGGCCTTGAAGTCGGGGTTGCACCCGGTGATGACGATCACCACCGTGCCGATAGTGCGGCACAACAATAATGGGTTGCGGGTAATACACCGGATCAACCACACTCGGATAAGCGTATTCCGCCGGGGCGTAATAGCCGGGCGCGTAGGCCACACAGCCGCTCAATAAAACCGAAAACAGCACGAGGGCAAATCCAGTCTTGCGTGTCATGATGCACCTCCCTTCCAAGCTGACTTCAGCCTAGCAAAGAGGTGTAACGCCAACATGTCTGCGCCGACTAAATGTGTAAGCGTCTATTTCTGTTGGAGAGAATCTGTCAGGTTGAAACCCGACCTACGCGGATTCTTGCTTGGGGTCGCGCGCCATGAGTTGTTCGACCGCCTGATGCGCCGTCAAGCGACCGGCCAGCAAGGCTGAAACCGCCGCACAGATGGGCATATCAACCCCCAGTTGCGCCGCCAGCCGCTCCACTTCACGCGCCGTATGGACACCCTCGGCAACATGGCCAAGGGCGGCAACGGCCTGTTCAAGAGTTTTACCTTCGGCCAGCGCCAGACCGACACGCCGATTACGGGAAAGATCGCCCGTACAGGTCAGAATCAGGTCACCCAGCCCGGAAAGCCCCATGAACGTATCGCGGCGGGCACCCAATGCTTCGCCCAGACGGGCAATTTCAGCCAGTCCGCGCGTCAACAGCGCCGCCCTGCTATTGAGCCCCAGACCAAGCCCATCGCAGACACCGGTGGCGATAGCCAACACATTTTTGACCGCACCGCCAACTTCGACGCCGACCAGGTCATCGTTGGCGTAGATGCGTAAATGCGTGCCGTGCAGTTCATGCGTCATGCGGCGGGCGAAGTCGGGATTGTTGGCAGCCAGCGAAACCGCCGTCGGCCGACCAGCAGCAACTTCCTCGGCAAAGCTGGGGCCGGAAAGCACGCCATACACTGCATCCGCCGGCAATTCCTGTGCTGCCACCTGATGCGCCAGCAGTCCGCTGCCCGCCTCGAAGCCCTTGCACACCCAGAGCACAGGCGTCACCGTAGACAGGGCGCGCAATTTTTTCAGAAGGGGACGCAATCCGGCGAAGGGCGCGGCGATAACTAACAATTCCGCCCCGGCAACGGCCTGGTCAAAATCCGTCGCGATTTCAACCCCCTCTGGCACGCGATGACCGGGTAAATAACGCCGGTTCTCGCGCCCTGCCATAAGGTCGGCGGCGACCTCCGTCTCTTGCGTCCATAAGACAACGCGATGCCGTTCGCTGAAGGCAATGGCCAGCGCCGTTCCCCAGGCGCCGGCAGCAAGAACGCTGAGTTTCATGCTTTCGGCTTTTACAATCCCCAGACCTGCGTGGACTTCACATACCCCATCGCCCCATCGCGATGCTTGACCTTCGCCCAGCCGGATTGCGCAGGTTCGACCAGTTCCAGCGCCACCCACTTTTCGGCTTCAAAGACCAACGCCGCTTCGGCTGCAGGCGATTTGCGGATTTCGGCCGTGCTGGCAGTCACCACGACCTGCCGCTTGTCGGTCAAAGCCGCAGCTTCAATCCAGCCCAAAGAACCCTCGGCATCGCGCACCTTGACCCAGCCCTCGATGCGGACAATCACTTCAAGGGGGGTTAACCGACGCACAATGTAAAGTTTCTTGCCCTTTTGCGACGGTGTATCGAACAACACCGCCGCCGGCGCCTCGACCGCCCGATATTCGAGGGCGAGGGCCGAACCTGCCGCCAGCGTGACGGCCAGCAGCACCATCAAGCGAGCCAGGGCGTTCACTGCAGTGTCGCCTCTGGCGCTGCACCGACGCGCTTTTCTTCTTCTTGGCGCGCCATGTAGATCGCTTCAAAATTGACCGGCTGCATGACCAGCGGCGGAAAACCAGCGCGGACAACCACGTCGGAAATCACTTCACGGGCATATGGGAAGAGAATGTTCGGGCAGGCAACGCCAAGCAACGCATCGATTTGCTCTTCCGGAATATTGAAGAGGCGGAAAATACCGGCCTGACCAACTTCAACCAGAAACACCGTCTTGTCCTTGATTTTGGAAGTCAGCGTAATGGTCAACACCACTTCGTAAGCGCCATCGCCCAGCGTACTGGTGGCGTTGTTAAGCTGAACCTCGACCTGGGGCGGCTCCTGTTCGAGAAAAATCTGCGGTGCATTCGGAACCTCGACCGAAAGATCCTTGACGTAGATCTTTTCGATGCTGAAAACGGGATCCTGGCTGGTTTGCTGTTCTGCTTGCGGGTTCTGTTCCATTATTTCTTCTTTCAGGTTAAAAATCAGTTGGTTGCAGCCAGCAACGGGGCAAGCCCGCCGGTTGCATCGAGGGCAACAAGGTCATCACAGCCGCCGACATGGGTTTCGCCGATGTAGATTTGTGGCACGGTGCGTCGACCGGTATTTTGCATCATTTCTTCACGCCGTTCGGGCTCAAGGTCGATCCGAATCTCCTCAATGGTCTCTACCCCACGCGCCAACAACAACTGCTTGGCGCGAATGCAGTAGGGGCAAACCGCCGTCGTGTACATGCGGACTTTCTGCATCAACGCGTTCCTTTCTTGAGGGGCAGACTGGCCGCACGCCAGGCATCGATGCCGCCGGCCAGATTATGCAGGCGCGAGAACCCGGCCGCCTTCAACTGGCCGCAGGCCGAAGCCGAACGCATCCCGGTTGCGCAACAGACAATGAGCGGGCGCTCCTTGAATTTTTCCAGTTCGGCCAGACGTTCCTTGAGCGCCTTGGCCGGAATATTGCGCGCTTCCGGCAAATGGCCGGTGGCGAACTCTTCGCTTTCGCGGACATCCAGGATCACCGCATCCTCACGGTTGATCAGCATGGTCGCCTCAGTCGGGCTGACCGCCTTGCTACCCGAAGGCCGCAGCATCGGCCACAGCAGGGCGATGGCGCTGGCCAGAGCAACAGCGACGAGAAGAATGTTGTGACCTTGTTGCAGAAATTCCATTTAATTGCCTTTAGTCGGTTTTATCCAGATTACAGAAGACCTCGCGCATCATGCCGACGAGTTGCAAGGTGCGCGTATCGCCAACCCGATAGTAAACGCGATTGGCGTCCTTGCGGGTGAGCAGCACTTCTTTGTCGCGCAGAATGGCCAGATGCTGTGAGATGTTGCTTTGCGTCGTGCCCACCGCAGTGACGATTTCCTGCACACACACCTCCTGGTCGCCCAACACGCAAAGAATCTTGAGACGCAAAGGATGGGCGATCGCCTTCAGAGCCCGTGCTGCCATCACGATGTGCTCCTGATTCTTGAGCAGAGCCTGCGCAGATTTTTTCATTAACTTTCCCCTCCTGACGATTTTTTGTTCGTTTCATTTTTTGAGCCAAAGAAGCATTATAAAATACAAGGCTGTCCTTAAACACTTTCTTTCCACTATGTACAAAATTGTCTTGTTACGCCACGGCGAGTCCACTTGGAACAAAGAAAACCGTTTCACCGGCTGGACTGACGTCGACCTGACCGAAAAGGGCGTCGAAGAAGCCCGCCAGGCCGGCCGTTTGATGCGGGAGTCCGGTTTCGTTTTCGACCTCGCCTTCTCTTCCCTGCTCAAACGCGCCATTCGCACCCTTTTCATCGCCCTCGACGAAATGGATCGCCTGTGGATTCCGGTGCAGCGCTCCTGGCGTCTGAATGAGCGCCATTACGGCAATCTGCAAGGATTGAACAAGTCGGAAATGGCCGCGCAATTCGGCGAAGCACAGATCCTGCAGTGGCGGCGCAGCTACGATGTGCCGCCGCCACCTCTTGAAATCAGCGACCCGCGCCATCCACGCTTTGATGCGCGCTATGGCGATATTGCCCCGGCTGCCCTGCCCGCCACCGAATGCCTGAAGGACACCGTGGCGCGCGTCAAACCTTACTGGGAAGATGTTCTCGCCCCGGTCATCAAGAGCGGCCGCAGCATTGTCATTGCGGCGCACGGCAACAGCATCCGGGCGCTGATCAAATACCTTGACAACATTTCCGACGAAAAAATTGTTGGGCTCAACATTCCGACGGGAATCCCTCTGGTTTATGAGCTGGATGCCGATCTCCAGCCACTCCGGAGCTATTACCTCGGCGACCAGGAAGCTGCCAAAAAGGCGGCAGAAGCCGTTGCCAATCAAGCCAAAAACAAGTAACTGGCACTTGCCGGCGTGGCTGGGCGTGGCGCTGATTGGCGCCACCCTGGTTTTTTCTCCCGGCGCCGAAGCCCGCTCGAAACGACGCGCCAAGCCGGTCACGCCTGAAATCGCCGAAAAGCGCGCCGATCTGAAAGAACTGCGCGACCGTATCGAAGCCTTGCGCAAGGAACTGGCCGCCAACGAAGGGCAGCGCAGCCACGCCAGCGACCAATTACGCGCTTCGGAACGCGAAATTTCCAAGCTGCAACGCGAATTGAACGACCTTGCCGCCGAACGCGAAGACTTGCGCAGCACGCTCAACAAACTGAACCGGCAATCGGAAAATCTCGGTAAAACCCTGATCCAGCAACAATCAAGACTGGAACAATTGATTTACCGGCAATACCTGCGCGGCGCGCCGGACACCCTGCAACTCCTGCTCAACGGCGACGACCCCAACCAACTGGCGCGTGATCTGTATTATCTGGCGGCAATTGCCAAGGCACGCACCGTTTTGCTGGCCGAGATTCGCGACACCCTGGCGCAAAAGAAAGCCCTGGCCGAAGAAACCCGCGAGGAGGCCGCAGAACTGGCCGAAATCGAGGCCGAACAAAAAGAGCGTCATGCCGAACTCAAGCATCAGCGCCAGCAACGGCAAGCCGTCCTGGCCGAAGTCACCAGCCGCATCAGCCAGCAGCGCAAAGCCATCGGCAACCTGCAACAGGACGAAAAACGGCTGACCCAACTCGTCGACCGCCTTTCCAAGTTGCTGGCAGCACGCGCTGCCAGTCGACCCAAAGTAAAACCGAAGGCCACCGAAACCGGCATTGCCAGCCGGGAACCCGCCAGCGGCAAAGCGGTCGAAATCGACAACGCGCATGTACCAAGCGAAAGCAGCGGTGCTTTTGCCCGCCTCAAAGGCAATCTGCGCCTGCCCCTCAAAGGCACGGTGAGCGGGCGTTTCGGCGCCGGACGGGAAGGTGGTGGGGTGTGGAAAGGTCTCTTTATCCGGGCTGGCAGTGGCAGCGAGGTCAAGGCCATCGCCAATGGCCGTATCGTCTTCGCCGAATGGATGCGCAGTTTCGGCAATCTGCTGATCATCGATCACGGTGATGCCTACCTGTCGATTTATGGCAACAACGAAACCCTGCTCAAACAAGTGGGGGATGATGTAAAAGGTGGAGAAACCGTCGCCCGCGTCGGCAATAGCGGAGGCAATGCGGAATCCGGTTTATACTTCGAACTCCGTCACCAGGGACAACCCGTCGACCCGATGAAATGGGCAAGCTTGAAATGACCAGATTAAAAAAATTCAGCCTCGTGCTTGGCGGCTTTGTTGCCGGCATCCTTATCAGCCTGCAATTGCCGGCCTTCGCCGAGAAGGACGTCAAAGCCGGCCTGCCGATTGATGACCTGCGCACCTTTGCCGAAGTCTACAACGCCATCAAGCAGGGCTACGTTGAACCTGTCGAGGACAAAAAAATGATCGCCAACGCGATCGCTGGCATGCTCTCCAACCTCGACCCCCATTCCAGCTACCTCGACGCCGAAGCCTTCAAGGATTTGCAGATCGGTACCCAGGGCGAATTCGGCGGCCTCGGCATTGAAGTCGGCATGGAAGACGGCCTGGTCAAGGTCATTTCCCCGATCGAGGACACGCCCGCCTTTCGGGCCGGCGTCAAATCAGGCGACCTGATTTTCAAGCTCGACGAAAAAGCCGTGAAGGGAATGACTCTGCCGGATGCCGTCAAACTCATGCGCGGCAAGCCAAAAACCCAGATCAAACTTTCGATTATCCGCAAGGGTGTGGACAAACCCGTCGAAATCACCCTGACGCGTGAAGTCATCAAGGTGAAAAGCGTCAAGTCAAAAATTGTCGAACCGGGCCACGCCTGGCTGCGCATCACCCAGTTCCAGGAAAACACCGTTCCTGAAATGGCACTGCAGATCAATGAGCTCTACAAGCAAGGCAACCTCAAAGGACTCATTCTCGACCTGCGCAACGATCCGGGCGGTCTGCTCTCCGGCGCCATTGGCGTCTCGGCCGCCTTTTTGCCGGAAAACACCAAGGTTGTTTCCACCGATGGCCGCACTCCCGACGCCAAGCAGGAATATCTGGCACGACCCGCCGATTACCAGCGCCAGCGTGGCCGAACTCGTGAAGATGCCTTGAAGGATTTGCCGGCAGCCATCAAAACCGTTCCCATGGTCGTTCTGGTCAACAGCGGCTCGGCTTCGGCTTCGGAAATTGTCGCCGGCGCCCTGCAGGATCACAAGCGCGCCATCATTTTGGGCACGCAAACCTTCGGCAAGGGTTCGGTACAAAGCGTGCTGCCGCTGCCCGGCAATACCGCCATCAAGCTCACCACGGCGCGCTATTACACGCCCAACGGTCGTTCCATCCAGGCTAAGGGTATCGTCCCCGACATCATTGTTGAAGATACCCCCAACGGCAGCTCGAAGTCTTTCCGCCAGCGCGAGGCCGACCTTGAGCGTCATCTGATCAACGAACAGGAGAAGGACACGGCCAAGGAATCGGCAAAGGAAGCCGTCAAACCTGCTGCCAAAACTCCGGCCAAACCGGCCGCCGGCAAGGGCAAGGAAGGTCGCGAGGATGGCGAAGAACCGACGCCCGCCCGCCTTGAGTTTGCCAGCAAAGACGACTACCAGTTCCAGCAGGCACTCAATCTGCTCAAGGGCGTGCAGATCATGCAGCAAAAGACGAAGTAATTTACGCCGGAATTTGACGGGTATGACTGACGGACAATTTCACAAACACCGGGAAATTTTCTTCGCCGAATTCCCCCCCAATCAGGTGCCAGACGCCGCCGAGCAGTTGCGCTCGCTGGAAGAGGTTACCGTCGAACTGGTGCAAAAAAAGCGCGCTGTCGGAGTCGATTATGACCTGACCGAACACACTCTGCAGGAACTCGAGGATCACCTGACCGAACGCGGTTATCACCTTGAAAACAACCTGCTCAACAAACTGGTACGCGCCCTCATCCATTACGTTGAGGAAACCCAGTTGCACAACCTGGAAGCCCCGCAAAAACCGCAGGAGCACGCAAAACAGGAAGCCTATGTGACGGAATGGGAACACCATCCGCATGGTGATCATGACGACACGCCGCAAGAATGGCGGGAGTACAAGTAAAGATCAGCGTCTACACAAAGCGCGCGACAACCCGGATGTCTTCCCCAATCTGGCGAATATCCATCACTTTCAGCGCGCATTTTTCATCCAGATTGCTCAGTTCTTGCGATTGAAACAAACCCTGTGCTGCATTACCAATCAGGCAAGGCGCCAAATAAAGCAGCACCTCATCGACCAGCCCGGCCTGCAACAATGCGCCGTTAAGCCCGGCGCCGCCCTCGGCGTGCACTTCGTTGATGCCGCGTTTCGCCAATTCCTGCAGTAACAAATTCAGGTCGACCTTGCCTTCAGCATTGGGCAGGCGGATGATTTCCACGCCGCGCGCCTGTAATTCGGCGGCTTTACTGACATTTTCCTGCGCCACCGCCAGCAATAGTGGCGCGCCTTCAATTACCCGCGCCGTCAACGGCAATTCCATGCGGCTATCGACGACGATTTTGAGCGGCTGCCGTTCAGTATCGACGCCGCGTACATTCAACTGCGGATCATCACTTTTGATGGTGCCGATACCAGTGAAAATGGCACAGGCGCGGGCACGCCAGCGATGGCCGTCCAGCCGCGCTTCCGCGCCGGTAATCCACTGACTTTGTCCATTATTGAGTGCTGTCTTGCCATCCAGACTGGCCGCCGCTTTCAGCCGCAACCAGGGGCGACCGCGTTGCATGCGCGAGACAAAGCCGATATTGAGTTCGCGGGCTTGCGCTTCCAGCAGGCCACAGGCCGTATCGATGCCCGCCGCCCGCAGTTTTTCCAGCCCATGCCCCGCCACTTGCGGATTGGGGTCGGCCATCGCCGCCACAACACGCGCTACACCCGCCGCAATCAGTGCGTCAGCGCATGGTGGCGTCCTGCCATAATGGCAGCAGGGTTCAAGCGTGACATAAGCCGTCGCACCGCGCGCCGCTGTACCAGCAGCCCCCAGCGCATGCACTTCGGCATGGGCTTCGCCAGCCCGTTCATGCCAGCCCTCACCGACCACCACGCCACCTTTGACCAGCACGCAGCCAACGCGGGGGTTCGGCGAAGTGGAAAACAAACCACGCTCGGCCAGACGCAGTGCCTGCGCCATAAAGGCGTGATCCGCTGCCGGGAACATCACTTGACCTCTTTGATTGCCCGCGAAAAGGCGCTGACATCCTCAAAATTACGGTACACCGAAGCAAAACGGATGTAGGCCACCTTGTCCAGACGCTTCAATTCTCGCATCACCAGCTCACCAACTTGTTGCGAGGTCACTTCACGCTCACCCAAGGCCAGCAATTTTTCTTCAATGTCGACAACGGCAGCATCAACCGCTTCGGTCGTCACCGGCCGTTTTCTCAACGCCAGATCAAGACTGGCACGCAACTTGTCGCGATTGAACTCAGTGCGCGAACCGTTTTTCTTGACCACTTGCGGCAGGCGGATTTCCGGCCGTTCGTAAGTGGTGAAACGCTTGTCGCAAATTTTGCAACTGCGGCGCCGGCGCACGATATCGCCTTCGTCGTTGATGCGGGTATCAACAACGGCAGTATCCTCGGCGCCGCAGAAGGGGCATTTCATGCCGCATCAATTTCCATAAACCGGATATTTATTGCACAAGGCTGCAACTTTTACACGCACACCGGCAATAACCGCCTCGTCATTCGGCGCGTCGAGCACGTCGGCGATCAGGTTAGCGACAGTGGCCGCTTCCGTCTCGCCAAAACCGCGCGTGGTCATAGCTGGTGAGCCGATGCGGATGCCGGAGGTGACCATCGGCTTCTGTGGATCATTCGGAATGGCGTTCTTGTTAACAGTGATGTGCGCCTTGCCCAAAACCGCTTCGGCTTCCTTGCCGGTGATGTTCTTGGCACGCAGATCAACCAAAAACACATGGCTCTCGGTGCGACCGGAAACGATGCGCAAACCGCGCTCGGCCAGCACCTTCGCCATCGTGCTGGCGTTGATCATCACCTGCTGCTGGTAAGCCTTGAATTCGGGCGTCGCGGCTTCCTTGAACGCCGCAGCCTTGGCGGCGATGACGTGCATCAGCGGGCCACCCTGCAGGCCGGGGAAAATCGCCGAATTGATCGCCTTCTCATGCTTTTCCTTCATCAGGATGACGCCGCCGCGCGGGCCACGCAGGGTCTTGTGCGTCGTCGAAGTCACCACATCGGCATGCGGCACCGGATTTGGATACAGCCCGGCGGCAATCAGGCCGGCGTAATGTGCCATATCGACCCAGAAAATGGCGCCGACTTCAGCGGCGATCTTGGCAAAACGCGCCCAGTCAATCTTCAGGGCATAGGCCGAAGCACCGGCAACAATGATGCGCGGCTTGTGCTCGCGCGCCAGCGCTTCCATCTTCTCGTAATCGATTTCTTCCTTGTCGTTCAGGCCGTAGGAAACCACGTTGAACCACTTGCCGGACATGTTGAGCGCCATACCGTGCGTCAGGTGGCCGCCCTCGGCCAGACTCATACCCATGATGGTTTCGCCCGGCTTGGCAAAAGCCATCAGCACCGCCTGATTGGCCTGTGAGCCGGAATTGGCCTGGACATTGGAAGCATCGGCGCCAAACAGCGCCTTCAGGCGATCATTCGCCAACTGCTCAACCACATCCACATACTCGCAGCCACCGTAATAGCGCTTACCGGGATAGCCCTCGGCGTACTTGTTGGTCAGTTGTGAGCCCTGCGCCTGCATGACAGCATGACTGACGTAATTCTCGGAAGCGATCAGTTCGATGTGTTCTTCCTGGCGGCGGTTCTCCGCTTCAATCGCCTGCCAAAGTTCCGTATCAACGTGTGCCAAGGTGTTTTTCGCGCTAAACATGGGATTGCCTCAAGCCTTTGAAAAAGTGGGAAATTGTATCACGCAGAGCGTGGGCATTCATGCTCATCAAACACCGCAAATTGGGGGGACAACAGCACATAAAAAACCGCCGTGCAATGTACGGCGGCGGTGAAACACTAGGTAGCGACTGGCGCTGCTATTGACAGGTTCAGAAGCTGTGTGAAACCCCCAAAGAGAATTGGCGTTGCGATTCGCCAGCACCCGAAGCGGAGCCGCCTTGGAAACTGCCACTATCCGCAAATTGATAAAATCCGTTGGTCTTGTTCTTCAGGTGACTGTAGTAAGCGCCCACGGCAGTCCGCTTCGACAGGGCATAGTCGTATCCCAGCACCCAGTTACGAGCACCGCTGTCAATGATCCCATTCGTATTGCCGGCTTTGCCGTAGGTCAGATGAACGACATGCGAACCGAACTTATAACTCACCGGAATCATCCAGGCGGAGCGCGTCGCATCTCTGTTCCCCACCGCAGCTCCACCAATGGCACCGGCCGCAGTGACAATATTCTTGATCTTGGAACGGTCGTAATGCAAACCAATCGACAAGCCCATCGGGAAGCGATAATCAGCGCCCAACTTGTAGGAAACCTGATCCGCTGCAACGCCGCCGACACCACCACGCCCTTCAATATCGTACGTCCAGTAGCTGGCATAGACATCGACAGGACCATTGGCATAACGCGCAGCTACATTCCAGGCAGACCCTTTGTTATAACTGGGATTACCGGCTGCATATAGCCCTTCGTTGCCAGCCGGATTAAACGAATACGCCAACTTGCCAGAGAAGCCATTCCATTTCTGCGTATCGTACTTGATCACGTTCTGCGCCCGGCTGACGAAGGCGATCTTGTTGTTTTTACCGCCGCCCACCACAGCCAAAATATTCTTAAAAACCGCCTCCTGGTTGGAACCGGCGAGGTATTTTTCACCCCTCACTTCATTAAAGTGCAGTTCGTACTTGCCAAAACCAATCTGCCCCCAACTTTTACCGCCAATGCCGACGTAGGATTCACCGTCCGCCAGGAGCGCTGCCACTTCCGGTACTGCATCCCGCTTCGGACGTGCGTCAGCCTGAAAGCGATTCTCAATCTGGAAATAAGCATAAGTGCCACCACCCAAGTCTTCCTTACCTACCAAACGAAAGCGCGATGAATTGTCGTCCAGGCGATTTTCTGCAGCCATGTTGGCGCGGATTGTATTACCCACCTTATGGTTTTTGTAGGACATGGAAATCTTGCCCGAAATCGCCACATTCGATTGCGCCAGCACCGGCAAAGCAAAGACACTGCCAACGGTCAGCACCCAAATCTTTTTATTCATGATTACTCCAAAGGAAAGAAAAATTGTAGTCAAGGCATATCACCGCTTTTCCCAGCTGCCTTAGATATTTTCTCTAACCAAAATGACCGCTTTGTGACAAAGCAATTTCAGTCTTGCTTTCAATTCGGTCAGAAGCATCCATAAACGACAACGACCACCCGAAGGTGGCCGTTGAAAGTTCTAATTTCAGTGAATACTGGATTAGAAGAAGTGCGTGACGTTCAGGCTGAACTGACGACCCTTTTCGCCGGCAACACCGCCGAACAGACCGCCCATTGCCGAACCACCCAAGGAGCTAGCACCAGCCAGCCACGGGTTGTAGAAGCCGTTGGTCTTGTTCTTCAGCTGCATGTAGCTGGCGCCAAGATAGGTGCGACGGGAAAGGGCGTAGTCATAGGCCAGAACCCATTTCTGTGCGCCAGAATCCGTGAAGCCAACACCCTTAAGATTGCCAGCCTTGATGTAGGTCAGGTAAACCCCATGGGCGCCGAAGTTGTAGCTGATCGGCAGCATCCAGGCGCTACGCTTGACGGCCGTATCACCACCACCAGCGATGGGGCTAAACAGGGCAGGCACAGCAGAGAAACCAGCGTGGGCAATCTTGGAATGGTCATAATGCAGACCAACCTTCAGGCCGAACGGGAACTTGTAGTCGCCGCCGATCTTGTAGGAAGTCTGGTCAGCAGCCGTTGCGCCATTGCCTTCCATGTCATGCTTGAAGTAGCTGGCATAGACATTGATCGGGCCTTGGTAGTAACGCACTGCCACATTCCAGGCACTGCCCTTGTTGTAGTCGGGATTAGCTGCGTTGTACAGACCTTCATTACCAGCCGGGTTGAAAGAGTAGATCACCTTGCCGGAGAAGCCATTCCAGTTCGGGGTATCGTACTTGATGGCATTCTGGGCACGGCTGTTTTGAGCGATGAACCAGCCACCAACGGCGCCCATCAGGTCAATCGAGTAGTTCTGCGTATTCATCGCACGGTAGGACTCGGAATAACCCAGAGTTTCATGGTAGTGCATGGCGTACTTGCCGAAGCCAAGGGAGCCGATGTTGTTGTGCTTGATGCCGACGAAGGACTCGCCATCAGCCAGACCCGTGGCATTACCAAAGGTACCGGAATTGTCACGCTTGTCGCGGCTATCCAGGCTGACACGGTTCTCGATCTGGAAGTAAGCGGACATGCCGCCGCCCAGATCTTCCGTACCCTTCAGGGTGAAACGGGAAGTCTGGTCATCCAGACGGTTTTCAGTCGACAGCGCTGCGGCACGAACTGCATTCGGGCTGCTGACCTTGTAGTTTGTTGCGGAAACAGCAGCAATACCCGTGATCTGGACATTGGTCGTTTGAGCGAAGGCGGGAGCGGCAACCAGGCCGGCAACTGCCAGAGCAATAATCTTCTTTTGCATTGATTTCTCCTTGCGTTTTGGGAACCAGCCTTGCCTGTTAATGTTTGACCGGCAGGACTGAAAAAGCTCTCTAAACCGAGAGACTGGTGCCATTGTCCGTGATGCCGATGGTGCAGCGCAACGTGAAATCCACTTTTCGCTTTGGGAAAACGCCTTGATGTTGCAGGGCTGCAACAGGCAGACGGGGGGGAAACATCCCTCTCCCAGTCGCACGCCCTTCCTCCAGAATGTCTTCCTTTCCGAACCGAGCAAACACTCAGCGTATTGTTTCGCTAACGAATCCGCTGCATGGCCAGTGCTGACAATTCGGCATTGAGCGTGCCGGTGGCCAGCGCCTGGCGGAAGGCATCGCGCGCTTCAGGATTGCGCCCGTCGCCTTCGAGCGCTACGCCGAGTCCGAACCACCAGCGCCCTTCGCCGGTAGCCAGCCGGGCGGCGTTTTGATACAGGACGACAGCTTCGCGGAAATGGCCAAGGCGGTAGTGGACATGGGCATGAAAACCGGCATATTCGGCATTGCCGGCGGCGTGGACTGCAAAACGGGCCAAGGTGCGCTCTGCTGCAGCCAGATCGTTTTTCTCTACCTGCAGACGCGCCAGCGACATCGCCCAGGCGGTTTGCCTGGGTTGATGCTCCAAGCCTTCTGACAGCACGGCCATCGTTTCGTCGATACGACGCTGCTCCAGCAATTCACGAATCAGCAGTTGGCGTGCCGGCGTGTATTCCAAGTCATGTTTCAAGGCTGAGCGCAAGGCATCGACCGCCTCGGCCGAGCGACCGCCCGACAACATCGTCTGCGCCGAGCGGTAGTCGGCTTCGGCACGTTCACGCGGCGTATGGGCGGCCGTTTTGACTTCAATATTGGCAGCGGGCTCGCCTTTGGTTTTACCCACGGCTGATGGCTTGACCGGCTTTTCCACCACAACCGCCGAAGGCAATGGTTCGATGACTTTAGGTTTTTCTTCGCGCGTTGACGGGGTGACAGGAACTGCCTTGGCAAGCTTTTCCGACGGCGCGGGGGAGACAGGTTTGACCTGCATCGGCAACGTTGTCGTTGTGGTGACAGGTAATGTTGTGGTCGTTACCAGCCGGATTGTCGAAGTTGTCGCCGGAGCTGTCTCTGCCAGCGTTGTGGTCGTCGTTGCCGCAGTCGTCATCATGGTGGTCGTCGTGACGACCACCGCCGCCATCGTCGGCCGGGCGGGTGACGGCATGAACCACCAGTACGCCACAGCTGCCAGCAAAACAATAAGGACAACTGTCGTCAGTAGTGGCACCACCAATGAGCGCTGCGGCACGGCGGGCAGAGGGCGGATTTCGCCTTGCAGATTCTGCCTTTTGATTTCATCGGAGCGGCGCGTTTCCAGGTCGCGCAGCATGTCGTTGATCAGGCTCATTTCCTCACCACCATCGCACCTTGCGCGCGCCCTCGGTGTCGGCAGTCGCTTTTTTGATGTGCTTTGCCTTGACCAGATGCTTGCCCTCGCCAAAGACCGATAGTAGGGGTTTGTGCGCCCGAATATTTACCAGCCGGGGGGTGCCGCCGCTGGCCTTGTAGAGC
>Ga0316605_10000292_pt1 | contig 40822 bp, 36 predicted proteins | sample OWC_soil_day20_n_FD_207666 | JGI IMG/M metagenome (GOLD analysis project Ga0316605, IMG submission 207666) | Wetland soil microbial communities from Old Woman Creek delta, Ohio, United States - OWC_soil_day20_noCT | ecosystem: Environmental > Terrestrial > Soil > Wetlands | place: USA: Ohio...
CTCGCCCTTGGTGACTTCGTAAAGTTTTTCGATAACGAACTGCGGCAGGATCTTGCCGTTCTGCTTGTATTTCAGGCACTCGCGTTCGCGCCAGGTCTCAATTTGTTTCCACCACTCGGCCAGAGCCTGAGAGCGTTTGTTGTCGGCATCGATAAGCTTGAGAAATTCGTCGAGCACATCGGAAATATGACCAACGATGGGGACATCCACCCGCACCCGTTTGGAAATCGACGAAGGGTCGATATCGACATGGATGATTTTGCGCGGTTCGGCACAAAAGTGCGCAGTATCGCCAATGACCCGATCGTCGAAGCGGGCGCCGATGGCAAGGATCACGTCGGCGTTATGCATCGCCATGTTGGCCTCGTAGGTGCCGTGCATACCGAGCATGCCGACAAATTGCGAGTCGGTGGCCGGAAAGCCGCCCAACCCCATCAGGGTGTTGGTGACCGGGCAGCCGAGGCGACGGGCGAGCTCGGTCAATTTGTCGGCGGCATTGGACAGGATGACGCCGCCGCCAGCGTAAATGATCGGCCGTTGCGCTTCCAGCAGCAGTTGCGCGCCCTTGCGGATCTGCCCCAAGTGTCCCTTGACCACCGGGTTGTAGGAACGCATCTGGATAGTTTTTGGATAGTCGAAATCACATTGCTGCGCCGTGATGTCCTTGGGAATATCGACCACAACCGGGCCTGGACGGCCGGTGGTGGCGATCATGAAGGCTTTTTTAATGGTGCTGGCGAGGTCACGCACGTCTTTGACCAGGAAATTGTGTTTGACGCAGGGACGGGTGATGCCGACTGTGTCACACTCCTGAAAAGCGTCCTGGCCAATCCAGGGGGTGATGACCTGCCCGGTCAGCACGACCATGGGGATGGAGTCCATGTAGGCGGTGGCAATGCCGGTGATGGTGTTGGTGACACCCGGGCCGGAAGTGACCAGCGCCACGCCGACTTTGTTGGAGGAACGCGAATAGGCGTCAGCAGCGTGAACTGCCGCCTGCTCGTGCCGCACCAGGATGTGCTTGATTTGGTTTTGCTTGAAAAGAGCGTCGTAAATGTGCAATACCGTCCCTCCGGGATAACCGAAGATGCACTCGACCTTTTCTTCCTGCAAGCATCTGATTACAATTTCTGCGCCGCTGATCATGATTTACACGCCTGTCAAAGCTGTTAGCCGAAAACCTGTAACCTTAATTGACGAGCCGGGATTGGTCAAGGCATCCGCCTGAGCCTTTGCGCCAGACAACCGCATTCCAACAGGGAGAATCTCCTGGCAACGCCGCACGAATTATCCTGGTTTCTCGAATCGGTGCAGCGGCGCGCCTTCAAACAGGCGATGTTTGCCGTGCGTAACGAGGAGACGGCGCTCGATATTGTTCAGGACAGCATGCTCAAGCTCGCTGAAAAATACGGCAACCAGCCGCATGAAGAACTGCCAATGTTGTTTCAGCGTATCCTGCAAAACACCATCCGCGATTTTTACCGGCGCAGCAAAGTGCGGTCGATGTGGACGACGGTGTTGTCGGCGCTCTCACCCAACGACGACGAAGATTACGATCCGCTCGAAAGCATTGAGGCCGGCGACGGCGCAATGATCAGCAATTCGCCGGAAGGGGCTTTGCAGCAGGCACAAACCATGGCCATCATCGAGGCCGAAATTGCAAAACTGCCAGCGCGTCAACGAGAAGCCTTCCTGATGCGTTACTGGGAAGACATGGATGTGGCAGAGACCGCTGCGGCGATGGGTTGTTCGGACGGTAGTGTCAAGACCCACTGCTCACGTGCGACCCACACTCTGGCCGCGGCGCTTGCCGCCAAGGGAATCAAGTTATGACCGAAGAACGCTTTGCCTATCATATTTGTCAGGGACTGAATCACAGCCTTGACGACATCTCGCCCGGCGCCTTGCGGCGACTGGAGGCGGCACGTCACCATGCCCTGTCGCGTCAGCGGCAGGAGGTGCGGCAAACTGCTCCGGTGCTGGCAGGTACTGCCGGACATGGCGATATCAAGCTGTCTGTTGATGCTCGTTTTTGGCAGATGATGGCCATTCTGCTTCTTCTGGTCGGCATGGCGCTGGCCGTTTACTGGCAAGGTCACCAGTACATCAATGACCTTGAGGATATCGACAGTGCTCTGCTGGCCGATGACATTCCTCCTGACGCTTTTCTCGACAAGGGCTTTGCTGCATGGCTCGATTCCTCCGAGGAATAGCACTTCTTCTGGCACTGGCATCTCCCGCTTGGGCGTTAGCGCCGACCCCGGCGGTGATTGCCACGCCGCCCCAGCCGCAATGGAAAGAGTTGAGCCTTGAGCAGCAGAAGGTTCTGGCACCGCTTGTTCGCGATTGGGATCAGATGGAAAATTTCCGGCGCAAGAAGTGGCTGGGGATTGCTGGGCGTTATCAAAAAATGAAACCGCAAGCGCAGCAATTGGTTCAGAAGCGCATGCAGCAATGGGCGGCGATGACGCCGGAGCAGCGTGCCAAAGTGCGCAGCGACTATAAGGCGTTCTCGCAGTTGCCACCGGAAAAAAAAGCGGAAATCCACAAAAAATGGCAGTCCTACTCGAACTTGCCGGCAGAAGATAAGGCGCGCCTCAAGCGCGGTGAAAAGCCTGCTCCGAAAGTGGTTGCTCCGATTGAGCAGGCCAGCCCGGCGCTTTCTCCAGCGACCGTGCCTGCGGCAGTGAGCGGCGGCGAAACAGCGCGGTAAGGCCGCGTTTGCAGACTTTCCCTACAAGTTTCTAGCGACGTTCAACCCACCACAGCATACCCATCGCCGCCAACATGAACAGCGCCGAAGGTGCAATGGCGCTGGCAAAAGGCAGCCATGAATTGATGACGCCAAGGCTGGAGAATAGCCCGTTGAGCATGTGGAAGAGGATGCCAATCATGACGCCGCCAAAAATTTTGAGACTGGTGCCCCCCATGCGACTCTGGGTGGTGCCGAAGGGCAGCGCCAGCGCCACCATGACCAGCGAGGCGAGTGGGTAAATCAGCTTTTTCCAGATGGCGATTTCATAGCGCTCGGTTTTCTGCTGGTTGTCGGCAAGGTGGCGGGTGTATTTCACCAGGCTGAATAATGACATGCGTTCCGGCGCTACCATGAGCACCGAAAGCAAGTCGGGATTGAGGGCGGATTGCCATTCGGCGGTCTCTTCAGTGATGACGCGGGCGCGTTCGCCTTCGAGTACGGTGCGTACCACGCCGCGCAGTTGCCAGCGTCCAGAGGGCAAAAAATGGCCTTCCTTGGCCTCGCTTACCGACTTCAGGGCGTTGTTCTGGTCAAATTCGTAAATACGGATACCGAGCAGGCGGGCATCCGCCATGGCCTGTTTGACGTTGATGAAATTGCGGCCGTCCTTGAGCCAGAGCCCGGATTCGAAGCCCTGCTGGACAATGACCTGGTTGACGGCGCGGGCGCGGAAGTCCTGGGCGGCTCTTTCGGAAAATGGAACGACGCCTTCGCCAATGAGGAAAGTGGCAACGCCAAGAACCCCAGCGACACGAAAAAGTGTCAGGAGCAATTCCCGGATTGAAAGGCCAGAACAACGCAAAACCGTGATTTCGGAATGTCGCGCCAAGGTAGTTAGAGCGTATAGAGAGCCGATCATGGCGGCAATCGGGATGAGTTCGTAGAAACGCCCAGGCAGGCTGAGAATGACGAAAATCAGCGCCTGGCTGAATTGATAGCCGCCAACACCGACGGTACGCAACTCGTTCATCAGGTCGAAAAAGCTGAAAAGCGCCAGAAACGCGGCCAGAACCAGCAAGATGGCAGCGAAAGCCTCACGCATCAGGTAGCGTTGATAAAGCATGAATTTCATGTGGCTTTCCTCCGGCATTGGAGGGCATTGAAAGCGATACGCCGGTAAAAGAGCAGGGCGACGAGTGCTGCCATGAGCAGGTGTACGGGCCAGATGGCGAGCCAGAAGGACATTTTGCCAAAGGTTACCCAGGATTGGCTGACCGAGATTAAATTGTTGTAGATGGTGTAAATCAGGATGGCCATCAAGATATTGGCCGAGCGCCCGGCGCGTGGATTGACATACGAAAGTGGAATGGCCAGAAGTGCAAGCAAAATGGCCGAAACCGGCAGGCTGAAGCGCCACAGCAGTTCGCCACGGCTCACATTGGTGTTCTGGCGCAGCAGATCCCAGATCAACATGGTTTTTGGCATGGGATCACCGGATTGAACGGCCGAGTCTTCACTGCGAATTGAATAACGTTCGTACTCCATGATTTTGAATTCGGGTGTGCCAGGTTCCACCTCGTAGCGCCGCCCCTTTTCCAGCACCATGAAGCGATCGCCGTTAGCGGCGTATTCCTGATGGCCAGAAGAAGCCATGATGACGCCAAGTTTGCCGTGCTGCACAGAGGCGACAAAAACGTTGCGCACCTGGCTGAAATCCTTGCTTATGGCCTCAACAAACAAGACGCGCTCGCCCTTCTTGCCTTCGCGGAAGGCGCCGGGAGAGACTTGTGAAGTGTCGTTGCGGGCGTTGAGCTTGTCCTTGTATTCAGTGCTCTTGAAATTGGCCCAGGGCGTGAGTACGGCTGAAAGCAGGGCAATGGCCAGGATGACCGGCAGCGCAAATTTTAATACCGGCTTGATCCAGGCGGTGAGCGGTTGTCCGCAACTCTGCCAGACGACCATTTCCGAGTCGCTCCAGGCGCGTGACAGGCTCATCAGAATAGCGATGAACAAAGTGAGAACAAGGACTATCGGCAGGTAATTCAGTGCCGAGAAGCCGAGCAGAGCCAGCACAGCTTCTGGCGCAACCTTGCCGCCGGCGGCATCGTTGAGCAGCCGGATCAATTGGGTCGAGACGAGGACGGCGAGAAGCGCCACGCAGATGCCGGCTGCTGCGTGGACAAATTCACGTCGCATGGCACGTTCGAAGATCATGCTTTGACGAAAATTGAAATTTACGAGGATAATCGTCAAATTGACGACTTTTATGAAAACAGGAGAGGCGCGTGGAATTTAGCACAAAAAGCGGCAGCCCGGAAAAACAGCGTACCGGCAGCGTCGTGGTTGGAATTTTCGAACCGCGCAAAATGACTTTGGCGGCAGAACTCCTTGACAAGGCCGCTGCTGGCTACCTCTCCGAGATCATCAAGCGCGGTGACATGGAGGGTAAGGCGGGAACGACCTTGTTATTACACCATGTGCCGGGGGTTCTGGCGGATCGCGTTTTGCTGGTTGGTTTGGGCAAGGAGCGCGAATTCCGCGAGAAGGAATATCAGGCGGCCATGCGCCTGGCGGTCAGGACACTCAATGAGACCGGCGCTTTTGATGCCACTTTTTACCTGACTGAAATCGCGGTCAAGAAGCGCAGCCTGGCCTGGCGGGTGCGGCAGGCGACCTTGCTGGCCGAGGAGGTGACCTACCGATTTGACCAGTTCAAGAGCAGAAAAGAGGAACTACGGCGTCCTCTCAAGAAAATCACCTTCTCAATTGAGCGACGCAACGAGCTACCACAGGCCGAGGAAGCCATTAAGCAGGGCTGCGCCATTGCCGAAGGTATGGCGCTGACGCGGACGCTGGCCAATATGCCACCGAATGTGTGCACGCCCACCTATCTGGCCGAGGAGGCCAAAAAACTGGCAGCCGAATTCAAGCTCTCTTGCGATATTCTGGAACGCGCCGACATGGAAAAGCTCGGCATGCATTCCTTGTTGGCGGTCGCCAAGGGTTCGCACCAACCGCCGAAATTGATCGTCCTGCATTATAAAGGCGGCAAGGCGAGCGAAAAACCTGTGGTGCTGGTTGGCAAGGGTATTACCTTCGATACTGGTGGCATTTCCCTCAAGCCGCCGGCTGAAATGGACGAAATGAAGTTCGACATGAGCGGTGCCGCTAGTGTATTGGGAACGATGAAGGCCGTTGCCGGCATGCGTCTGCCGGTCAATCTTACCGTTGTTGTGCCAACGGCTGAAAACATGCCGGGCGGCGGAGCGACGCGCCCTGGCGACATTGTGACTTCTCTTTCTGGCCAGACGGTTGAAATTCTCAATACCGATGCCGAAGGCCGTCTGGTTTTGTGTGACGCGCTGACCTATTGCGAACGTTTCGACCCGGATATCGTGGTCGATGTGGCAACCCTGACCGGCGCCTGCGTTATTGCGCTCGGCCACGTCACCACCGGACTTCTGGCCAACAATGATGGTCTGGCGCGTGAGCTGATTGCCGCTGGCGAAGAAGCGCATGATCGCGCCTGGCAGTTGCCGCTGTGGGACGATTATCAGGATTTGCTGAAAAGCAATTTTGCCGACATGGCCAATATTGGTGGCCGTACCGCTGGAACCATCACCGGTGCCTGTTTTCTGTCCCGCTTTACCAAAAAATTCAATTGGGCACATCTCGATATTGCCGGCACGGCCTATCTTTCCGGCAAGGAAAAGGGCTCCACCGGCCGGCCAGTGCCGATGCTCAGTTATTTTCTCCTGAAGCGGGCAGGCAAGCTCAATTGACCCGGATTTTCTTTTATCACGGGGCAGCGGATCGGCTTGCTGCAGCGTGCGACTTGCTTGGCAAGGCGGCGGCACAGGGCAAGCCTATTTTGGTCTATGCCCCCGAAGCGGCGCTGGCGGCCGAACTCGACCGCTTTCTCTGGGTTCGCCCGCCGACCGGGTTTGTGCCGCATTGCCTGGCCGGATCACCATTGGCCAGCCAGACGCCGATCGTTATCACCAGTAATCTTGATCAGCCCCCGCAGGATGAAAGGCTGATGAATCTGGGCAAGGAAGTGCCGCCCAATTTTTCGCGTTTTTCCAGCCTGATCGAGGTTGTTGGCGAAGAAGAGGACAATCGTCAGGCCGGGCGGGAACGCGCCCGGTTTTACAAAGACCGGGGTTACGAGGTCAAATTTTTCAATCTTGCGGAGCGCTCATGAGCGAAAAAGAGGGGCTTGTGGTTGATTCCGTCGTGGCTAGAGCCGACGCGCTCATGCAGCGCCGCCGCCCACAACCGGTACGGCCGCCGCCCAATAACGACCTGCCCATACTGACCGATGCGCTGCCGGGCGAGGATGACGACCTGCCAGTATTGACCGTGGTCGAAACCGAAGAAATTATTGAGGCTCCCCGCCAGCCCCAGCTTGATCCGGCCATGCTGGAGAAATTGGCTCAGGAATTTACGCGCCGTGTGCATGACCGCCTCGAAGCCGAATTGCCGAGTCTGGTCGAAGCCGCTTTGCAGACCACAATTGCCGGCCTGAGCAAGGAACTGGAACAGGGGCTGATCGAGACGACTGAAGCGGCAATTCGCGATTTTTTGAACGAGCGCAAGAAAAAAGCGCGGCGGTAGTTCGGGTTTTACCCGACAAAACTACTTCGCCAGTGACGGCGGCACTTTGTCGGAGCCGGTATAATCCATGGTTTTCAGCATGATCGCTTACCATGGAACTCGCCAAGACTTTTGAACCTGCGGAAATCGAACGCCGCTGGTATCCCGAATGGGAATCCCGAAATTATTTCGCCGCTGGTGTCGACCAAGGCAAATCGGACGCTTTCTGCATCCTGCTGCCGCCTCCTAATGTGACCGGTACGCTGCACATGGGGCATGGCTTCAACCAGACACTGATGGATGCGCTCACCCGTTATTACCGGATGCGCGGCCACAATACCTTGTGGCAGCCGGGTACTGACCACGCCGGCATCGCCACCCAGATCGTCGTCGAGCGCCAGTTGGACGCGCAGGGGATTTCCCGCCACGATCTTGGCCGTGAGAAATTCCTCGAAAAAGTCTGGGAATGGAAGGAATACTCCGGCAATACCATTACTCGTCAGATGCGCCGTCTCGGCACCAGCCCGGACTGGAAGCGCGAGCGCTTTACCATGGATGCCGGCCTCAACAAGATTGTTACTGAAACCTTTGTTCGCCTTTACAACGAAGGCCTGATCTATCGCGGCAAGCGCCTGGTCAATTGGGACCCGGTGCTGCATACGGCGGTGTCCGATCTGGAAGTGGTGAGTGAGGAAGAAGATGGTTTCATGTGGCACATTCGCTATCCCCTGGCAGATGGTAGCGATTCGCTCGTTGTTGCCACCACCCGGCCGGAAACCATGCTCGGCGACACGGCCGTCATGGTGCATCCCGAGGATGAACGTTACAGGCACATGATCGGCAAGAGCGTGAAGTTGCCACTCACTAACCGGGAAATCCCCATCATTGCCGATGCTTACGTCGATCTTGAATTTGGCACCGGCTGCGTCAAGGTGACGCCGGCACACGATTTCAACGACTATGCCGTCGGCCAGCGCCACGATTTGCCGATGATTTCCATACTGACCCTGGACGCCAAAATAAACGACCACGCCCCGATCAAGTATCGCGGCATGGATCGCTTCGATGCGCGCAACGCCGTTGTCGCCGACCTTGAAGCGCTAGGCATCCTGGAGAAGACCGATAAGCACAAGCTCAAGGTGCCGCGCGGTGACCGCACCGGTGTCGTCATCGAGCCAATGCTCACCGACCAGTGGTTTGTTGCTATGACCAAGCCTGGAGCCGATGGCACATCAATCACTGCCAAGGCGCTCGAATGCGTCGCTTCTAGCGAAATCAAGTTCGTGCCGGAAAACTGGGTCAATACCTACAACCAGTGGCTGAACAACATCCAGGATTGGTGCATTTCACGTCAGCTCTGGTGGGGTCATCAGATTCCCGCCTGGTATGGCGAACAGGGCGAAATTTTTGTTGCCCACGACGAAGCCGAAGCCAAGGCAGAAGCCGCTGCCAAGGGCTATAGCGGATCGCTGACGCGTGACCCGGACGTGCTTGATACCTGGTATTCCTCGGCGCTGTGGCCGTTTTCGACCCTGGACTGGACGCCGGAATATCCGGAGAAATCCAACCCGGCGCTCGATCTTTACCTGCCCTCGTCGGTGCTGGTCACCGGCTTTGACATCATTTTCTTCTGGGTGGCGCGCATGGTGATGATGACCAAGCACCTTACCGGCAAGATTCCGTTCAAGCACGTCTATGTGCATGGCCTCATTCGCGACGCCGAAGGCCAGAAAATGTCCAAGTCGAAGGGCAATGTCCTTGACCCGATTGACCTGATCGACGGCATCGGTATCGAAGAGTTGGTCAAGAAGCGGACGACCGGCCTGATGAATCCGAAGCAGGCCGAAAGTATCGCCAAGAAAACGCGCAAGGAATATCCGGAAGGCATTCCGGCTTTTGGTACCGATGCCCTGCGTTTTACCTTTGCCAGCCTCGCCAGCCCCGGCCGCGACATCAAGTTCGACCTCAACCGCTGTGACGGCTACCGCAATTTCTGCAACAAGCTGTGGAACGCCACGCGTTTTGTGCTGATGAATGTTGAGGGGCACGATCTCGCTCTCGAACCCGGCGAACGCGAAACCTGTAGTCGCCAATTGCATTTCAGCTTTGCCGATCGCTGGATTGTCAGCCAGTTGCATCGCGTGCAAGCCGAAATCGAACAGCATGTTGCAGAATACCGTTTCGACTTGCTGGCGCAGGCCATTTACAAGTTCGTCTGGGACGAGTTCTGCGACTGGTATCTGGAAATTGCCAAGGTGCAGATCAACACTGGCAGCGAACCGGAAGTCCGCGCCGCTCGGCGCACGCTGGTGCGCGTGCTGGAATCTGTGCTGCGTCTGGCGCATCCGCTTATCCCCTTCATCACCGAGGAATTGTGGCAGACGGTGGCGCCTATCGCCGGTAGAAAAACGCACGACTCCATCATGCTGGCTGCCTATCCGCAGGCTAATCCAAAAAGACTGGACGAAGCCAGCGAAACCAAGGTTGAGCACCTGAAAGCGCTGACCTACGCCTGCCGCAATCTGCGCGGTGAAATGAATTTGTCGCCGGCGCTGCGCATGCCCTTGCTGGTGGCAGGTGGCGGCGCGGAAATCGCCGAATTTGCCCCGATCCTGCAAGCCTTGTGCAAGGTTTCAGAAGTGCAATTGGTCGATGAAATTCCGACCGGTGATCTGGCACCGATGGCCAACGTCGGCAATATTCGCCTGATGCTGAAGGTGGAAATCGATGTTGCGGCCGAGCGTGAGCGCATTGACAAGGAAATCGAGAAAATCGAAAAGCAGATTGCCATTGCGCAAAACAAACTCGGCAACGAGAGCTTTGTCGCCCGCGCCCCGGCGGCGGTGGTTGAGCAGGAAAAGGCGCGGCTGACCGATTTTTGTGATTTGCTCAAGAAATTGCAGGAACAACGGCAGCGGCTTGGCTAGGGAGTGGGGGGGTGAAAAAATCAGGACAGGATGAAAACCGTACTTGTCCTGATTTCCACCGTTCTATCTCGATCTTCCTCTTCTCTCCCCTAAATCAGGAGTTTGGTGGTCGGCTCAGTTCGGGGTCGACCTCGCGGTACTTGATAATTTCGTACCCATTGCCGCTGGTTTGCAGGCTTTCCAGAAAAATCGGCCGGAAGCTACCCTTTATCGAGACTTCGAGGCGGGTGTCGTCGATGAAGGTGCCGGTTGGGGCTACCAGCAGGCAGGAGTTTTCATCGAGGACGATGGCGTCACGCCAGCCCAGACCGGAGGTTTCCCGCGTCTGGTTGGCCCAGGGGCTTTCCGCCTTGGGATTGGCAGAACGCAGTTGTGAGCATTGCGGAATACCGGGGAAGGTGGTCAGGCCGACATTGGGCTTGCCGTGACTGATGCCGAGGCGGCGGATAATGCCGACGTGCCAGTCCATTTCTTCCTCGAAACGGTAGCCGACCAGAACGCCAATGCTGTGCCAGGGTTTGCGAGCCGGCAGGCGTGCGCCAAGTCCCTGGTCGCTGGTATCAATGACTTCCCATTTTTCCATCATCTGGCGGGCGCCTTCGCTTTCCAGTGCCAGTAGCGTTTCCATTCCTGTTCTACTTGGTGGCGGCGCTTCGGCGACAAGGGCTTCGTGGCCGCGATGGCGGGCGGTCATGGATTTGAGGTAGCCTTCGTAATCGAGCGTGCGGCGGGAGTATGCGAATTCGGAAGCGGAAACCATGCGGCGCACGACTTCCAGGCTCCAGGTGACGAAAATTTCGCCATTCAGCTTGCGGCGCGGCCGGCCACGCATAGGTGGCGTTGCCGACCAGTGCTGGCCGAGGGTGTTGAGCAGCTTTCGGGTCTGGAAAAGGTTGCAACCACTTGATTCAAGCCAGGAGGGCAGGCGTTTTTCGTTGCCCATGCTTTCGCGCAGGTCAATCAGCAACTGGTGACCGCCGCCCAGACCGAAGTAGCGGCGCTTGTCTTCACCCAGCCCAACGCCAGGACGATAACGTTCCGGCTCTTTGGGGTTTTGCAAATTGATCGAAAAAATGCTGTCCGGTTGCGGCTCTTCCGAGTGCTGGACATAGGGTTCGATAAAGCGCGCCAGCCGTTCAACGGTTTCCATTTCGCTGATGGTCAAGATGGATAAGGGTGCCGTTTCGAACAGCAAACCAACGGTGTATTCCTGCCACGCGGTGGTTTGCGCCGGGGAACTGCTGTAGGCGTTTTGCGACAGATTCAGAGCGCTGCTTTCATCAGCCAGAATGACCAGATCGAGTGCTGATTTCCAGATGCTGCTGCCGGGATCACGCAGGCTCATTCGGCATAATTTCTTTTGGGTCGTCCAGGCGTGCAGGGCACGGATGGCGTGTCGTGCCAGGACGCGTTTGTCAGCAGCAAGAGTTTCGTCTGCCAAGGCGGCTCGGAAAGCCAGCGTATTGGCCTTGAGGGCGTGGCGATGGTAGAGGTCGAGAATTTGGGTCGGTAGTGGGCCGGGCTGGTTTTTGGCCGCTTCAGTCCACAAGTTCTGCCAGCATTTGGCGACATCGGGCTGGATAAAGTCATCGAGGCGGTCAATCGCCTGGGCGAATTGTGCCGCGTTCAGTTGTTGGCTAAGGGTTTCGCTTTCGTCCAGCCAGTCGTTGATTTCGCGGATACGGCGCACCGGGTCAGTCTCGGTGATATTGGCTAGGGTGGCCGCGATGCCGCGCTCAGTGCCGAGCGGGTGTTTGGCGTCTTCTTCATTCGACTTGTTGCGGGAAAAAATCCAGTTCAGCATGGCGGGCGATCTTGAACAGATAACGCCAACACTTTACGGCGAACCGGATAAAAACTCCAGTTTTTCGCTTGACAAAATATCGAACATTTCTATTGCATGCGCAGATTTACGACATGGATTGCATGTGTCTTCTTAACATTTCCCGTGATGATTTTTGGCAATAAAACGCCCTGCCAGATTTTCTGCAGGGCGCTTGATTTTGCTTGATGGGTGAAAATTACTGCTTGTTGCTACCTCGCCAGATGCCCAATTTTTCGGCATCCTTGATCAACTCTTCACGGAAATCAGGATGGGCGATGGCGATGATGGCTTCGGCGCGTTCCCAGGTTGATTTGCCCTTCAAATAGGCAATGCCGTATTCAGTGACGACGTAGGAAACGACGGAACGCGGGGTGGTGACGATGGTTCCCGGTTTGAGCATGGGCACAACGCGTGAGGCCAGAACGCCGTTCTTGTTGTAGGTCGAACTCATGCAGATGAACGACTTGCCACCCTTGGAAGAATAGGCGCCCAGCGCGAAATCGAGCTGGCCGCCAGTGCCGGCCAGATGTTTCGGCCCGGAGGATTCGGAAGCGACTTGCGTGAACAAATCGACTTCAATGCAATTGTTGATTGAGATGAATTTGTCGAGTTGCTGGACGATGCAGGGATCATTGACATAATCGACCGGGTGGATGGCCAATTGCGGGTTGTTGTTGATGAAGTCGTAGGTTTTCTTCGAACCGAGCGAGAAGGTATAAACCACCTTGTGGCGGTCGATGTTCTTGCGGGCGTTGGTGACTGCGCCGGATTCGATCATCCCCACCATCGAATCGCAGAAAATTTCGCTGTGGATGCCCAGGTCTTTCAGACCAGCTTCAGCCAGGAACCAGCCGACAGCAATCGGCATGCCGCCTTGCCCCAATTGCAGGCAGGAACCATCCTCGACTTCATTGACAATGAGCTGGGCAATTTTTTTGTCGATTTCGGTCGGTTCCGGGAAGGGCATTTCCGGGAAAGCCCAGTCGGCTTCGACGATGTAATCGACTTCCGAGATGTGAATGGCCTCATCGCGGCCGCCCAGACAGCGGGGAATATTCGGATTGGTTTCCAGAATCAGGATTTTCGCCTTTTCGCAAATGGCGCGGGAAAAGGAACAGGAGGGGCCGAAATTGAAGTAGCCGTGCTCGTCCATCGGTGTCGTGGCGATCATGGCGACATCAACCTCCATGGTGTTGCGATACCAGCTTGGCACTTCATGGAAATTGATCGGAACGAACCAGCAGTTGCCCATTTTCTGCGATTCCCGGTCGACGCCGGTGTAATGCAGACTGTTGTAGGTGAAATGCTCCGCTTTCGGGTCGACCTTGACGACTTCCGGAATACCCATTGCCCGGGTGGTTGAGCGAATTTTGACATTGCGCAGTTCGTCGCGCCGCGCCGCCAGGGCTTTATCCAGCACGACCGCCTGCGTCGCAAATTGCCCATATTCGACCCAGTCGCCGGATTTGACGACGCTGACTGCTTTTTCCGGAGTCACCAGCTTCTGTTTATATTCAGAGTGCAAGTTCATGATTTTCTCCTTTGTTCCGCTTGTTTCTTTTCGAGGAGTCTACTTGGCGCGCGATCTTGAGTAGCACAGTCCGCCGGTAACTTCGATATCTGTGGCGTCGATGGCATCATTCTCCACACCATAGATGATGGCCGAGGAAATTTCTTCCGGCTTGACTAGGCGCTGGATATGCACGTCCTTGGTGATGGCGGACAGCGCGTTCTGATCCATTCCCATCAGGATGGGGGTGGCGACGTAACCGGGCGAAATGCTGAGGACACGAATGTTGGTGATGCCTTTCATCAGGAATTCGCCAGCCAGAATCTTCGGCCACAGGGCGACGGCGACTTTGGTCGAGGAATAGTTGATCTGCCCGACCTGACCGGTCTTGTTGATGGAGGAAACAACAATCAGCACGCCCGGCCAGTTGTTATCAACCATGCGTCGGGCGCCTTCGCGGAAGGTCAGGAAAGCGCCGACCAGATTGACATCGACGACAAACTTGAAATCTTCGACCGACATCACCTTGCGAACCTTGCCGGTGTCCTTGTCGGTGTTAATCATCACCCCATCCTTGATTACGCCGGCGTTGGCGACGACGACATTGATGGCGCCAAATTGTTCGACGGCGGTATCCATCAGCTTGGCCATGTCGGCTTCGCTCGTCACATTAGCCACCACACCGGCGGCCTGGCCACCGGCGGCCTTGATTTCGCCCACAACGCGATCAATCGCTTCCTGAGCCAGATCACCGATAACGACCTTGGCGCCCGCCTTGGCCATGTCCTTGGCGACCGATTCGCCGATGCCGCTGGCACCGCCTGTGATGACTGCAACCAAACCTTTGATTTCCATTGCTAGCTCCCTATTAAAATTGAATTCAACAATTGCAGATTAACAGTATGGCTACAAAAATGGCATGCGTGGAAGCCCCCTATCGTAGTTCTACGTAGACGCTGTTCGCGTACAATATCGGCATGGAAAACGCTGATCTACGAAACGATTGTCTGCTTGCCTTCGATTTGCTGCCGGTGGGGCTGTGCCTGACGCGTGAACGTGTCATTCAGGCCTGCAATCCGGCCTTTGCCGCCATGTTTGGCTGGAAGGCGTCGGAATTGATTGGCTCCTCGCTACGCCCGCTTTACGCCTCGGAACAGGAGTTCGAGGATATTGCCCAGCGTGCCATGCCGTTATTGACGACGGTTGGGGTCTACAGCGACCAGCGCATCATGTGCCGGCAAGACGGCAAATTGTTCTGGTGCCATGTTTCCGGACGTGTTCTCGATATCGCCAATCCGTTTGCCTGTTCGGTCTGGATGTTTGAGGACATGTCGGCAACACGACCGGTCACGGTGCAATTTACCGCCCGCGAACGCGAAGTGGCGCAACAACTGGTGACCGGCAAAACCAGCAAGCAGATTGCCCGCGCGCTCGGTATCAGCCATCGCACCGTCGAAGCCCACCGTGCACGCCTGATGCATCGCCTCAATGTTGCAACACCCGGCGAGATGATTGCCAGACTGATTGGGATGGCTTAGCGCAACACGGCGGAGTTCGCCAGCGCAATCTGCGCGTTCAGCCACTCGCGTGCGCTGCTTTCGGACTCGAAAAACTGTACCGTTTCGGCCGTATCACGAGACATGCGCTCGAGGACTTTCCTGACCATGGACTCGCCGAAAACATGATCGAAAATGACGGCGATGGCGCTCTGTGGCCAAATACGTTTTTAGGTTGAGTGATTGGCCAAAAACGGGAAAACCCTTTTCCCTGTTGAATTTGGCTAGTGCGATTGTGACAGGAAATCGATGATCTGCGGATTCATCCCTTCCGGGTTTTCGAGGTTCGAGGCGTGGCCTGTATCGTTCAGAATCAGGACTTCTGAGCCGGGCAATTCGCCGTGGAGTTTCATGGCTTGCTCGGGGCCGGCAATGTGATCCAACTCGCCGGTAATGATCAGCGTTTTTGCCTTGATGTTCTTGTACTTGGGGCGCGGGTCGTACTCAATCGGCGCCTGACCCAGATTCAGGTAGGCGGCGTGCGTCGTTTTCAGAATGTCCTCGGCCAGAAATTGTTGCAGTTCGGGGGAGGCCAGTTTGCCAAAAGCGCGGGAGATTCTGGGCGCGACAATTTCCTGCATGGTCATGGTTTTGTAGGCTTCCATGGTGGCGCGCAGGGTGGGCTTGATTTCTTCAGGGAAGCTGTGCGGCGTGCCGAGCAAAACCAGTTTGTCGACCTCGTCGGCAAAGCGTGACGCAAATTCGATAGAGACATAGCCGCCGAGCGAAATTCCCATCACATTGATTTTGTCCGAATAATACTCACGGATGCTGTCATGCACGGCCTCGGCCAGGCCTTCGATGGTGATCCGGCCATCATGTTGCGGGCTATTGCCGCAACCCGGCAGGTCAACAACGATGACCGGAAAATGTTTGGAGAAATCCGGTATTTGTGTGAACCAGCTGCCGGAATCGGCGCCATGCCCGTGGATCAATACAACCGGGGTTTTATTTTGAATCCAGGGCGGCGAAAAATCGTAGTAATCGCAGTGGAGTTTTTCCATGACCAAGCCTCTCTGTCAATCGCGGGTAGAGCAAGGGGATTGCGGCAGTATCGGCAGAACGGCCGCTTGATGTCAAGACGGTATTTCTACCCTGTTCATTCCAGCAAATGTACCGGCACCAGTCCACGCACGGCGTTGCCGAGCCAACAACCAGCGACCAGATCGGCGGGGTAAAGGACGGCTTCCCGCGCTTTGCCTTGTGTCAGCAATTGCGCCCGCAAGACGCCGGGCAGTGCGCCGCTCTCCAGTGGCGGTGTCAGTAATATGCCGCCGCGTTCCACGAAAACCGTACTGCGGGCGCCTTCGGCGATTTCGCCGCGCTCGTTGCAGAAGATGACATCGAAGATTTGCGGGTCGTGCGCAATATCTTGCAAGGCTGCGTCGTATTGGCTGCGCACTGTGGTTTTGTGCCGACGCAGGGGATGGCGGCTGTCGATGGCTGTCTTGGCCAGGCGTGCATTGCGGTTCGTCAGCGCCTCGGGGATCAAGGGTGTGGCACTGGCTTTGATTCCTCCGGTCTTGGATAGGGTCAGCCGTACCCGCCATTCGCCGGTTTCCGGCTGCTCTGCCAGCAGCGCTTCGATGGATTCCCGATTGCAGGTAAAGCCAAGCCAGTGCGCCGATGCGGCAAGTCGAGCCAGATGGGAATCCAGTTGCGGATAAGTGCCATCAATACGGCGCAAGGTTTCGATGAGCTGAAAACCGGGGTCAAGACCGGCGAGAAAAGCGGCTTTCATCTGGCATTCGCGCCATTCTTCATCGGCGTCAGAATCGCTGACGATACCGCTGCCGATGCCCATTTTGCCTTGGTGATCGGAGCCAAGCTCCAGGGTGCGAATGGCAACGTTCAAACGGAAATCGCCATTCGGCGCCAGCCAGCCAAAGGCGCCGGTGTAGAGGCCGCGTGGTGCAGCTTCAAGTTCGCCAATGATTTGCATGGCGCGGATTTTGGGCGCGCCAGTAACCGAACCGCAGGGGAAGAGAGCGCGCAGGATTTCGGCGGGAGAAGCCTCCGCAACATCGGCCGAGACTTGCGACACCATTTGCCAGAGGGTCGGGTAATCCTCAATTTCAAATAGCGATTCGACGGTGACGCTGCCAGTCTCGGCGACCCGTCCGAGATCGTTGCGCAGCAAGTCGACGATCATCAGGTTTTCCGCCCGGTTTTTTTCCGAGCTTTGCAGCAGAGCAGGGTCGCTGTGGCGCGGCGCAGTGCCTTTCATTGGGCGGGTGATCAGCTTGTTGCCCCGGCGTTCCAGAAAGAGTTCTGGCGAGAGCGACAGCAGCGCGCCATCTTCAGTGACGACGATGCCGCCGTAACGTACGGGCTGGCGTTGTCGCAAAGCGGCATAGAGGGCGAGTGGATCACCGAACCAGGTGAAATGAAGTGGGTAAGTGTAATTGACCTGATAACAATCGCCGGCAGCGATCAGGTTTTGAATTTTTTCTACCGCTTGCCGGTAGGTTTCGGCATCGGTTGTGCTGGTGATGCCGCCAACACCAACATAACACGCATCGGCATCCAGTGTTGCCAATTGGCCGCAAAGCCAATTTTCGACCTCGGCGGCAGTCATGGTCTGGCAGTTGGCAAAGCGCCATAATCTTGCCAGGGGAAGTGCCGGGTCGGGATTCCAGCCGGCCGGCGCGGCGGCCGGTTCCAGCGCATAACCCAGTTCGTAATCGAGTGCTGCAACGATCCAGCCCGATTGTCCGTTCAGGGTTGCGTCAAAGGTGCTGGGAGTGGGGGTAAGTTCCCCGATCAGGCCGGTGAATAGCCAAGCCGCTGGAGCGCCGGGCGGCGCCAATCGGTCTTCAAAAAGCGCAAAGGTCGGGAAAGTCAGTCTCGCAAACCCTATTTGCGTCGCAGCAGAAACTCGAAGTTATCTCCGTCACGCTTTTGCTCAATAAGCTCATTGCCAGTTTGTTTGGCGAAAGCGGCAAAATCGCGGACGGAACCGGGATCGGTGGCGATTACCCGCAAAACCTGGCCGGACTGCATTTCAGCCAGCGCCTTCTTGGCACGCAAAATGGGGAGCGGGCAACTCAGTCCCGTAACATCAAGTTCTTGGTCGAATGACATGGTGACAGCCAGCAAATGACAACGCCGGAATTCTACCTCTATTTGTGTTTGTCTTTCTCTTCCTCGACCCGTAACCGCTTCAATTCGCGCAGACGGGCATCGATGACCGACTGCTCGTAGAAATTGGCGTCAGGCGAACGTTGCGCCAACTCCAGTTGTTCGATGGCGGCCATTGTTTGTCCCTGAATGGCATAGGATTCGCCCATCACGCGATGATTTTGTGAGGGACGGCCGAGTGCCGCAAAGGATTTTGCCAGCAGTTGAAGCAGTTGGATATCTTGCGGTGAGAGACGCAAGCGCTCCTCGGCCAGTTTCTGACTTTCGCTAAAGCGTTTTTGGGTGAACAGGGCGTCGCCATAGGCGTAAACGAGGGCAGCGTTTTGCGGATAGCGGACGATGGCGTCCTGGTAAATTTTCAGGCCACCGGCGGCATCACCCTGGCCGATGCGGCTCTCGGCGTGAATACGTTCCAGCATGGGCGAAACGGCGCGAAATTTCTTGGCGGCCAGTACCTGGCTTTCGGCAGCAGTCCAGTCCCGGTTGCGCAGCAAGGCTACAGCCAGGCCGTAATGGGCGGCAGCTTCGGAAGGGTATTTGCGGTCTTGCACCAGAGCTTGAAAATCCTTGATGGCGTCGGCGGCGGTGCCTTTTGAGGCACGCAGCTTGGCGCGGACAAAATGGAAGTCGGCGCTGTCTGCCACTTGCCGGTAGCGCGAGTGCTGTTCGCGGTTCTGCATGTCGGAAATACGCTCGCCGGTGAGCGGGTGTGAGCGCAGGTAAACCGGGGCGTTGTTTTCGTAAATGCGGGTGGCGCGTTGCAGGCGCTGGAAGAAATTGGACATGCCGCGTACATCGAAACCGGCTTTTTGCAGTGTTTCGAAGCCGGCGCGGTCGGATTCACGTTCAAAATCACGCGAGAAACTCAGTTGCGCCTGAATGCTGCTGGCCTGAGCCGAGGCCATGGCGGCGCTGGCCATCTGGGTGTTTGATCGTGCCGCCAGCAGGGCCAGCCCCATCATTAGCATCGAGGCCATCGACACCTGTTTTTCGCGCTGAATCTGGCGGGCAATGTGGCGCTGCGTGACGTGGGCGATTTCGTGCGCGATGACACCGGCCAGTTCGGATTCGGTCTGCGCAGCCAGAAGCAGGCCGGTATGGACGCCAATATAGCCGCCGGGCATGGCAAAGGCGTTGATGGAAGCGTCGTCGATGGGGAAGAAATAGAAACCGATGCCGGGGTCGCTGCTGGCCGCCGCCAGCCGGCTACCGATCTGATTCAGATAGCCCTCGATCTCAGTGTCGTCCAGGTAGGAGGGCTCGCGCGCCCGGATGTCGTGCATGATCTGCTGGCCGATGCGCTTTTCCATGGCCAGGGATAATTCCTCACTGGCGGCATCGCCCAGTTCCGGCAAGTTGCTGGCAGCCTGCAGGGAACTGATGGCGACAATGCCGGCCATGAAAGCGGCAGCGAGGCGAAAGGCTTTTTTCATCCGCAAATGATAACGCAGCTTGGCGCTGACGATTTCAGGACAAGGCCGGCGGGGATGTAAAAAATCGTAACGGTGGCTGTTAGGTGAAGGAATAAGAGGTGGCGTTAAGCATATTGCCGGGATAAACTGACTTTGGGTTTTGAGATAAACGAAAATGTTGTGGCGAAAGAAAAAGCGAAATGACTCTGACCCCTTTGTTTCTGACCCCTTTGTTTCTTCTTTGTTTCTTTGGACAAGGTGCTAGTGGAATGAGCTTGAGCGAAAAACGTGCACCCTCTTTCTCTGCAGGATGTTTTACAGATGATTTACCATTAAAAACTTTTCATGGGGGGAGGGTTATGAAGGTAGCAATCACGATCATCGCGGGCTTAGTCTGTTTAGCCGTTGAGGCGTTCGCCGCGGATCAAGGGCAGGACTGTAATCCAAAAAACAAGCGTAGCGCGGACTGTAGCGGAAAGCTGGTCTGCCGATCTGTGGGCAACGAAAGGGGCGTCTGGACGAACGCGTGCGTCGGGCGTGGGCTGGCCGGTGATCTCTGCGCGTACGAAGATAGAGGAAAGGGCAGCGATACCTGCGGGGGAAATCTGCTCTGTCGCCTCCCGGCTGGCCAACCTTATACCCTTTGCTTCGCAAGAGGTTCGCTGCAACAGAACCAAGCCTGCGACGGGATCGACGCCAACGCGGGCAGTGCACTCTGCGCAGGGGATTTGAAATGCCGGGAAACGGGCGGCGGATTTTTTGCTTGTGTTGGGAGAGGGAACAGCGGAGATTTGTGTGACAAGGCGGGCGCGGGGAAAGGAAGCAATGACTGTGGCGGAAAACTGGTCTGCACGGCGCCTCCTTACGGTGCCGGGCCTTACACCTGCCAGTGACGACCAGCAGCCTATCTAAAAACAATGTGGTTAAAAGGGGACAGACCACCAATTATAGGGGTCAGAGACAATCAGCATTCTGAACCGAACAATACCTATGCCCCGTGGCTCCAGCGTTCTCCGTGGCAAGTTTTAGTGCTTCATCAAGGCTTCCACCGGGTCTAGCCCCGCTGCCCGGCGGGCGGGCATGACGCCGAACAGCAGCCCGGTGGCTAGCGCCGTTCCCAGTCCGGCGAAGACGGCCCAGTTGGGCGGGTAGGCGGGAAAGGTCGGATAGGCATAACGGATGATGGCGGCACCGAGCAGCCCGAGAAAATAGCCGACGATGGCGCCGGTCGTCGATAGCATGGCCGCTTCGCACATAAAGGCGTTGCGTATGGTGTTGCCGGTGGCACCCAAGGCTTTGAGCAGGCCGATCTCGCCCGTGCGCTGGGCAACGGCAACCAGCATCACGTTCATGACCAGAATGCCGGCGACGGCCAGACTGATGGCGGCAATGCCGCCGACCGCCATGGTGAGCGCACTGAGCAGGCGGTCGAAGGTGGCGAGTACGGCATCCTGGGTGATGACCGTGACGTCTTCCTCGCCGTTGTGGCGTTGTTTGAGGATTTCCAGTGTCTGGGCTTTGGCGGCAGCGATGCTCTCGCGGCCTTTGGCTTCGACCAGAATGCGGAAAAGCGTGTTGGTGTTGAACATGGCCTGGGCCAGCGCCACTGGCACCATGACGATTTCGTCGGTGTTCATTCCCATGCCGCTGCCACTGGCCTTCAGAACGCCGATGACGCGCACGCGGCGATCGCCGATGCGCACCAGCTGGCCGACGGCAGGCGCGTTGCCGAAAAGTTCTTCGCGCACCTTGGCGCCAATAACAATCACCGGCGTGCCGCGATTCCAGTCATCGGCAGGCAGGAATTGTCCCTGCGCGATTTCGAGATTGCGGACTTGAATGTATTCGGTGGTGGCGCCGGCGACCATGACTTCGCGCAGTCGACCGCCGAAATTGATTTCCGAGGTGCCGACCGTAATGGGTGCAGCCCGGCGGACAGAAGGGGCGCGCAGGATGGCCGCCGCATCATTGATGGTGAGGTCGCGCGGCGTGGTGGTGATGGCGTTGGCCGGGTTGAAACCGCCGGTTCCCGAGCGGCCGGGCAAGACGATGACGAGATTGGTGCCGAGCGAAGAAAACTGATCGACGACGTAGCGTCGCGCCCCGTCGCCGAGGGCTGTGAGTACGACGACCGAAGCGACGCCAATGGCCATGGCCAGCACCGACAGGGCTGTCCGCAAGGGATAACCGGTGGCGGCATTGCGGGCAAAACGCAGGGTGTCGACGAGTTTCACTGGTGAGGAGTTAGGGGCGAGGGGAGGAAGAATCGTGCTTGAGTTCGCCGTCTTCCATCGCCAGTTGGCGGTGGGCGCGGGCGCCGAGCACTTGGTCGTGGGTGACGATGATGAGGGTGACACCCTTCTGGTTGAGTCCCTCCAGCAGATTCATGACTTCTTCGCCGGTATGGCGGTCGAGATTGCCGGTCGGCTCGTCGGCCAGCAGCATGGCCGGGCGCATGATGGTGGCACGGGCGATGGCGACGCGCTGGCGCTGGCCGCCGGAAAGCTGGTCGGGGCGGTGTCCGGCGCGGTTTTCCAGACCGAAATTGTTGAGCGCTTCTTCGACGCGGGAACTGCGTTCCTTGGCGGGTAAACCGGCCAGCATCATTGGCAGGGCGATGTTTTCGGCGGCGGTCAGGCGGGGTACGAGATGAAAGCTCTGGAAAACGAAGCCAATGCGCTCACTCCTGACGCGCGCCTGTTCGGTTGGGGTGAGTGTCGTGACATCGCGCCCTTCCAGATGGTAGGTGCCGGTGTTGGGGCGGTCGAGCAGGCCAAGCAGGTTCAATAGCGTCGATTTGCCGGAACCGGATGGCCCCATCACCGCCACATACTCGCCTACGTTGATGGCCAGATCGAGTCCAGCCAGCGCGTGCACGGCACTGTCGCCCAAGTGAAAAACGCGCTCGATGCCCTTGAGTTCGATCAGCGGCATGGTTTAGCCCGTCATTCCGGCACAAGCCGGAATCCAGAAAACACGCTGAAAAATCTGCTGGATTCCGGCTTGTGCCGGAATGACGAAATTTGGGCTTTGGCGTGTTTCACAAAGGCTTCCTTGGTTGTTGTTCATCAGAAGCTTACTTGCTGCCCGCTTTTTCGTCCTGTACTACGCGGGCGCCGGCCTTGACGCCTTCGCGGTCGAGCGAGGTGGCGATGCGCTCACCGGCCGTCAGGCCTTCAAGAACCTCGGTGTTTTCCCAGTTGGCGAGTCCAGGCTTGATCTTGCGCTCCTCCAGTTTTCCTGTGCCGGGGTTGTAAACCAGCACCCGGCCCCCTTCCTGAATGGCCGCTGTTGGTACCCGCAGCACATTGTCGCGGCTGGCGAGCAACACTTCGACGTCGGCGCTGTAGCCAACCAGCAACCGTCCGGCAGATTCCGGTGCATCGAAATTGACTTCAATATCAACGGTACGCGCTTGTTTCTCGACCGCCGAAACATAAGGCGCCACCCGCTTGACCTTGCCGGGGAATGACTTTTTGGGCAGGGCGTCGAGAGTGATGCGCACTTTTTGTCCAACCTCAATTTTGGGCGCGTCGACTTCATCCATCGGCGCCTTGACATACAGGCAACTCTCGTCGATCAGGTCGATGGCGGGCGGGGTGAGCACGCCGGGGGGCGAGGGCGTTGAATACTCGCCCAGTTCGCCGACGATCTTGGCGACAGTGCCGTCAAAGGGGGCATGCAGCACGATGCGTCCCTGCTCGGTTTGTGTGGCGCCGACCCGTGCCTGCGCCTGTTGCACATCGGCCTTGGCGGTATTGCAGGCCGCGCGGCGAGTTCTGGCTTCAGTGCGGGAGAGTTCCTCCTTGCCGACCGAGACAAAACCCTGCTGGCGCAGCGCTGTCTGGCGGTCAGCCTCGCGTTCGGCATTGGCAGCGGCAATGCAAGCCTCATTGACGCGCTGCTCAGACAAATTCTGGCCGGCCTTGGCCAGGGTTTCCTGTGCCTTTTGGTCGTCGTTCCACAGCTTCATCAGGAGTTGGCCTTTTTTGACCTTGTCGCCTTCCTTGACGCCGAGATATTCGATGCGTCCGCCCATGATGGTGGAGAGCTTGGTGCGCTGGCAGGCCTCGACAGTGCCGGCGCGGGTGTTGGCAACCGTGGATTCAACCTTGCCGGTCTCGACAGTCTTGAGAATGACCGTAATGGGCTTGGGACGCAGCAGCCAGAGCACTGCGCCGACGATTAGCGCCAGAATCAGAGCGGCCACCAGCAGGCGGCGTAACAGGGGGGAAAGCGGTTTCATGGCATCGGGGCTTCGTTAATGCGCGGTCTAGGTGGCTATGGTCTGACGAATTGGCGCTTGTCGCAAGGGGATTATCAAAACCTTGCAATTGTGCAGGGAATGGAATGAGCGGAAGGTGAAGCTTGCACATTTTGACAAAACACATGCTATCATTCAAATGAGAATAGTTCTTGTTTGCAAATGGTGACCATCATGACCCTAAATCAACTGACGCCTTCCGAGATGGCGACCGTACTGGCGATAGACCTGCCGTTCGAGTTGCGCGAGCGTCTGGCGGCCTTGGGTGTCAAGGCCGGGCGGCGGCTTTGTCTGGTGCATCGCCTCGGCGCGCATGGGCCGCTGCAGGTGCGCGCCGGCAGTACCGATTTCATCCTGCGCGCCCGTGAAGCGGCGGGAATCAAGATCAGGCGCTAAAAATGACGAAAAAAGCCAAACCGCGTTGCCGCATTGCTTTCGTCGGTATGCCCAATACTGGCAAATCGACCCTGTTTGGTCGCCTGACCGGTGTTCGTGCCAAATCCGGCAACTGGCCGGGAATGACGGTTGAACTACTGTCGGCCAAGATCATTCTGGGCGCCAAGACGGTAGAGATGGTCGATCTGCCGGGGCTGTATTCCCTGCATGGCTTTGGCGAGGACGAGCGCCTGGTGCGGCATTTCCTCGAACAGGAACCTGTTTCATTGTTGATGGTGGTGTTGAATGCGGCGCAGATCGAGCGCCAGTTGCCACTGGTCTTGCAGTTGAAGGCGCTCGAATTGCCCATGCTGGTGGTGCTCAATATGGCTGATGAGGCGGCAAATCTGGGCATCCATTTCAATACGGCCAGTCTGGTGGAAACCCTGGGCGTGCCGGTGCATCTGGTGAGCGCCCGCCGTGGTGATGGCCTGGCGGAACTCAAAAATCAACTGGCAAATGCTGTGGCCAGTGTGGATGAGCTTTTTTCGGTCAAGCGCGACGACCTGCTCATCGAGGACGATCGACTGGAGCAGGAGGCCGAACGCATTGTGACGGCGGGCGTCGATTTTCCGCACACCCTGACCGAGACAATGACCGACAGGATCGATCGCGTCCTGCTCAATCGCTGGGCGGGTTTGCCGATCTTTGTGTTGCTCATGTATCTGCTCTTTCAGGCCGTTTATGGACTCGGCGTACCTTTGCAGGACGGCATGAAATGGCTGATTGATCTGCTGCGCCAAAGTAGCCTGGAGCCTCTGCTGGCAGACGCTTCGCCAGTGCTGAAGAGTTTTGTGCTCGAAGGGTTGGTCGACGGCGTCGGCACGGTGCTGACTTTTTTGCCCATTATTCTGGTTTTTTTCGTGCTTATGGGTGTGGTCGAGGACAGCGGTTATCTATCGCGCATCGCCTTTCTGGTTGATCGTGCGATGTCGAAGCTGGGGCTGGATGGCCGATCTTTTGTTATGCAAATCATGGGCTTGGGTTGCAACGTGCCGGCGCTGATGGGGACGCGCGTCATCCGTTCGCGCTCGCAACGCCTGCTGGCCATGCTCATCATCCCTTTTTCACTGTGCTCGGCGCGCCTGCAGGTGATTGTTTTCCTCACGGCGGCGCTTTTCCCGCCCCATCTGGCGGCGCTGGTCATGCTGAGCCTGTACGCTGCTTCCTTTCTGGTGGCTTTTTTGTCGGCGCTGATCTGGAAAGGGCAATTCAGGAGCAACGAGACGCTGCTGCTCGAATTCCCGCCCTATCGCTTTCCTACCCTGCGCAGTTTGCTGATGCAGGGCTGGTATTCAACCCGCCAGTTTCTCGAAGGCGCCACCGGCTATATCCTTGGCGGCGTTCTGCTCATCTGGCTGCTGACGCATTATCCCTTCGATCTGCCTGCGGCTAGTTCCGGTACCTTGGCCGGACAATTGGCACAATGGCTGCATCCCGTTTTCGCGCCGATTGGCATCGATTCCATTTTGTCGGTGGCGCTGCTTTTCGGCTTCGTCGCCAAGGAAATCGTCCTCGGCGGCATGGCAGTCATCTACGGCGCTGGTGAGGACAAACTCGGTCTTATTCTGGCAAGCCGTCTCGATTGGGTGCAGGCCTACAGCTTCATGCTCTTTATTCTGATCTACACCCCTTGTTTATCGAGCATCGCCACCATTCGGCGCGAAGCAAAAAGCTGGGGGTTTACGGCGCTGTCCGTCGTCTGGCCGCTGCTGCTGGCCTGGATCGTCAGCTTTGTGTTCTATCAGACGGCACGCTGGTTGCAGGGCTGATTCCAATTCCAGACCGAACCGTGACTTTGTCGACTTCGCCTCGCCGTACTATTTGTACTGCCTTCGGCTTGTCTTCGCGTCACGATTGATCTGGAAATGGAATGACAACTTCTGCCGAACAGTCACAGCCTTTACCGGCAGCGATGCGACGGGCGAAAAAGTGGCTGGCGAGGGCATTCCAACGGCGCGGCAACCAGCGCAAATATTGGGCGGGATCGTCCAGCAAGCCACAGAAATAGCGCTTGTCTGCTTTGTTCCAGATCAAGGCGGGGCACGCGCCGCGTCGCTGCAGAAAAAGGACGATTCCGACCGGGCAGGTTTCGGCGGCACAACAAACACCACAACCGTTGCAGGGTTCGCCAATGGCCGGCTTGGGCGGTGCTTCGGTGTGCAGGACGATGGTTTGGATTGATCCGCTCATCCAAAACCGGGCAGCCAGGCAGTCTTTGGTTGAAACCGCACCGTTTCCAGTGTTCCCTGAAATAGCGCCTCAATAACGGGTTGTTCTTGCCAGGGTTCGTCCATGAAAGTCAGGCCGACTTCTTCGACCAAGGCGCCCGACCAGTAGTAATTGGCAATTTCATCCAGTGCTGCCAGACCCAGGCTGTGCGGCAGGCGCAAATAGTCGAGCCAGCTTGCGTCGTGAAAAGAGCAGGTGTATTCGCCTTTGGTTTTGGCGCAGACCAGTTCCTTGCCGAAGACGCGGTCGGTGTGCTTTTTGTAGAAAGTTTCGGCGTCGGTGCGGGTGGCAAAAAGGAGCAGGGCGTGCAGGCGGCTGGGGAAGTTTTCGTAACGGCGCTGGCGGAAATACTCGAGGTGGTATTCGGCAAAGTAATTCTGTACCGCCAAAAACTGGTCGGAAGGCACGGGCGTGCCACCTTCGATGGAACTCAAAGTCGCGCCAAACGGACTGCCGGTCAGGATATCCCAGCCCGGCAGATCGGAATCCTCATCCAGCCAGGCATAAAGTTCCAGGGTCGCGTTGTCGTGGATCAGGTTGTCCATGGGGCGCAAGAAAAATCGATGGCGCTATTTTCCCCTATCGGTGTGGTTTAACAAAACAATGATCCAAAAAAATCCATCGCAAAGGCACAGAGGGGTGAAGGATCGCAAAAAAACAATGGGTTACAGCATTTTATGCGCGGGCCACTTCGGCGGGAAGATTCAAGACGGTTCTTGATTCGCAATGAACATCAGCATTTTTGTTGCGGAGCGTACGACGGCGTGGGAACCCGTCATTGCGAGAGCCGTTAGGCTCGTGGCAATCTCGAAAACTGGAGTGAGATTGCTTCGCTATGCTCGCAATGACGACATTTATGAGTTGGCGGACCTTCCTTTCTAGTCAAGAGAAGGTTTTCCTTTGCGACGCCTTGGCGTCCTCTGCGTCTTTGCGGTGAAACTGTTTTGTCAGGTTTTAGTGTTTGCCAAGGAATAGTTCCGGATCGACCGAATTGCCGTTCAGAATAACGCCCCAGTGCAAATGCGGGCCGGTGGCGCGCCCGGTTGCACCGACCGCACCAAGCAATTCGCCGCGTTTGACCTGCTGGCCTTCGCGCACGTCAATGCGCGACATGTGCATGTAGATGCTGATCAAGCCTTGGCCATGGTCAAGATAGACACTGTTGCCGTTGAAAAAATATTCCCCCGTATTGATCACTGTGCCGTCGGCCGGGGCGGTGATTGGCGCGCCATGTGGAACAGTAATATCCAGCCCGGCATGCGGAGCGCGTGGCTGGTCGTTGAAAAAACGGCGCAGGCCAAAGCGCGAGGAAAGCCTTCCTGGTGTGGGCAGACTGAAATCAGGGTCGGGCAGGCGAGTGCTGAAGCGGATTTTGAGCGCATCGAGAACGGTTTTTTCGCGCGCGATACGTTCAAGATCCTCGGGGTTGGGTGTTACCTTGCGTTGGTCGCGCAGGATCAGGCGCTGGGTAGTGTATTCCTTGGGTTGTACGTCGATCGTGTAGGTCTTGCCATTATCTTGTTGAATCTGCAGCAGGCCGGGTTCCTGGCTGAGTGGAATGCCAACCAGTGCCACCCAACGGCCTTCATGCTGCAGCACGGCCAATGGCTTATCGCCCCAGCGGGCGCGCGGCATGGTGGAATTTTTCTCCAGCGTCACGATGGCGACGCCGCCGGGAACCGGCGCATTTTGTGGTAGGGCAAAGGCAACGCCGGAAAAGAAGCCAAGCAGGAGTGTGAAGAGGGCAGAGGTTTTCATTAGCGATATTGGTTGATGGCGTTTTTTGTTTCCAGTGCTGCCTGACGGGCGGCAGCGGCAAAGTTTTCATCCTTGCCGGCGTAGAGAATGGCGCGGGAGGAATTGATCATCAGGCCGTTGCCGTTAGCGGTGCGGCCAGCCTTGACGGTGGCTTCGATATCGCCGCCCTGAGCGCCGATGCCGGGAACGAGCAGGGGTAGATCACCGACAATTTCGCGGACGCGGGCGATTTCGGCCGGAAAGGTGGCGCCGACCACGAGGGCGCATTGGCCGGAGGTGTTCCATTCGTTGGCGACGAGGCGGGCGACGCGCTCGTAGAGCTTTTCACCACCACCAACGTCGAGGAATTGCAAATCACTGCCGCCAGGATTGGATGTCCGGCAAAGTAGAATGACGCCCTTGTCCGGGTAGGCCAGATAAGGCTCGACCGAATCGCGTCCGAGATAGGGGTTGATGGTGACGGCATCGGCTCCGAAACGCTCGAAGGCTTCCACGGCGTACTGCTCGGCGGTGCTGCCGATGTCGCCGCGCTTGGCATCGAGAATGACCGGAACGCCGGGATGACGGTCGTGAATGTGGGCAATCAGCGCTTCCAACTGGTCTTCAGCACGGCGGGCGGCGAAATAGGCAATCTGCGGCTTAAAACAGCAAACCAGATCAGCGGTGGCATTGACGATAGCTGTGCAGAATTCCAGAATGGCCTTATCGCGGCCTTTCAGATGCGCCGGAAATTTGGCCGGATCGGGATCGAGGCCGACGCAGAGCAGGGAATTGTTCTTTTGCCAGGCGGCAGCGAGGGATTGGGTAAAGGTCATGAACGCACGGTTTTCAAAAACAGGCGCTATTGTCGCATTACTTGGTACTGAGCTGGCACAATGCCGATTTGCAGGCAACGCTCGCGTTGAGGAATGACGTATTTCTGAAATGCAAAGATGAGGGAGAGCAACGTGGCATTACGTTTACGCAGCGCAATCGTTCGCAACATGGTCATCAACGTCGTGTTGGTCATTGTGATCGGTTTGGTACTGAGCGCAGTTTCCGGCAGCTTAAGTTTCGATCCTGCCAGTGTGGCTTGGTTGTTGGCTATAGCACTGGGCTTGGGTCTGTTTGTCGGCTGGAGCACCATCGCCAAGATCAAGCGCGGTGTATTGCAGGGCATTCCGCCTGCCATGTCTTATGTCCGGCTCGAGCATGGCGCCGAGCCGGGTGGCCTGCGGTTCGACTGGGCAACGCTGGACGACTATGTCGTGCAACTGGAACAGCGCGCTTTCCGGCAACTCGGCTATTTTACCGTCCACCCCAGATCACCAAACTGTATCGGCGTGGCTGCCTGTTTTGTCGATGCGACCGCCAGCACGTTGATCGAGGTGCAACAGATGAGACTACAGCAAATACCCCCTGGCATGAGTGCCGATGCCGAAGGTCTCCACTTTTCTATCATGTCCTTGCTGGGCGGCAATATCCGGGTGTGTACGACCGATCATACGGTCATGGCGACGCACGTCCTGATCAGTGGTGATCTTGATGTCGCCCAGTCTTTTCCGGGCATGCCGCTGCTGTCGTTACTCGAAATGCATGCGCGGCTGCTGGCGACCCTGCTTGAGAAAACCGGCAAAGCCCCAAGCGCCGGTCTGACCATGGAACGCTACATTCACATCCAGCGCCGACGCTTCGATCAGGCGCGCCGCCGTCTGGAAAAACTGGGTGGCTACGAAATGGCCAAAATGGTCGATGCTTTTGAAGCGCAGCCACAAAGCCAGTTTGCGCCGCCTTCCAAGGTTCTTGCCGCAACGAGTGAAATCCCGCTCGAAGAATACGATGCCGACGCTACTGGCCAGCCGCCAATCATCGAACCAGCGACGGCTTCTGCAGATGGGGATTCCGGGGCGGCGCTGACCACAGCGCAAGACACTCCGGAAATAGTGCAAAAGCGCCAGCAACTCGAGAGCGGTGCCAACTGGTTTTACTGGATTGCCGGCTTGTCGCTGGTCAATTTGCTGATTAGTGCCTTTGGCAGCGATTGGGCTTTCATCATTGGCCTGGGTATTTCGCAAGTATTCACCGCAATCGCGCAGGAATATGCCAAGGGTGTGGATAGCTCGATGATTCTGGCAGGAATTCTGTGGATGCTGGCTTTTGCCGCCAGCGTCTTTTTTGTCGCCTGCGGTTGGCTGGCGCGACGCCCGTCAGTGGCGGCATTTGTCGTGGGCATGCTGGCATTCGGCCTCGATACTCTGATTTATCTGCTTTCCGCCGACCTGATCGGCGTTGCCTTCCATGTTTTGGCGCTGTATTTCTTGTGGCAGGGCCTAGTGACGGCGCGGGCGATCAAGAAAATCGCCAGCGCCCGGTAACGATGCGCATTCCGATTGCTGATGCGCTGTTTGCTAGCCGGTCTTGCCCCACGAATCTTTTAGCGTCACCGCCCGGTTGAACACCGGTGCGCCGGGTTTGGAATCGACGCGGTCGGCGACGAAATAGCCGTGGCGTTCGAACTGGAAGCGCTCTTCCGGCTTGGCTTCTTTCAACGCCGGTTCTAGCTGGGCGGTAATGACGACCTTGGACTCCGGGTTGATATCATCCAGAAAATCGCGTCCGCCGCTGCCTGGCGCGGCTTCCTTGAACAGACGGTCGTAGAGGCGCACTTCGGCGGCGTAGGCGTGCGTGGCGGAGACCCAGTGCAGATTGCCCTTGACCTTGACCGAATCGGCCCCCGGCGTGCCGGATTTGGTTTCCGGCAGATATTCACAAAGGACGGCGGTGATGCGGCCATCGGCATCCTTCTCACAGCCAGTACATTTCACCACATAGCCGTAGCGCAGCCGCACCATATTGCCGGGCGAAAGACGGTGATAGCCCTTGCTCGGTACTTCCATGAAGTCCTCACGCTCGATCCATAGTTCGCGGGAAAACGGCACAACACGCTTGCCTAGATCGAGATTTTGCGGGTGGTTGGGGGCGAAACATTCCTCGCTCTGGCCTTGTGGGTAATTGGTGATGATAAGCTTGACCGGGTCGAGGACGGCGATGCGGCGCGCGTCCGATTCGTTCATCGTGTCGCGCATGCAGTTTTCGAGTTCGGCGTAGTCGATCAGCGAATCGTTTTTGGAGACGCCGATACGCTCGGCAAAGAGACGGAATCCGGCTGGCGTGTAACCGCGGCGGCGAGCACCGACCAGCGTCGGCAGGCGCGGGTCATCCCAGCCTTCGACGTGTTTTTCCTCGACCAACTGGATCAGCTTGCGCTTGGAGAGGACGATGTAAGTCAGGTTCAGGCGCGAGAATTCGATCTGCTGCGGCAGCGGGCGTTGCAGCAGGCCATTTTCGGCCAGTCGCTCCAGCAGCCAGTCGTAGAAGGGTCGCTGGTCTTCGAATTCGAGCGTGCAGATGGAGTGGGTAATGTTTTCCAGCGCGTCCTCAATCGGATGGGCGAAGGTGTACATCGGATAGACGCACCACTTGTCGCCGGTGTTGTGGTGCGTGGCGTGGCGGATGCGGTAAATGGCGGGGTCGCGCAGGTTGATGTTGGGCGCGGTCATGTCGATTTTTGCGCGCAGGATGTGGGTGCCGTCCGGGAATTCGCCGGCCTTCATGCGGGTGAACAGGTCGAGATTTTCTTCGATGCTGCGGCTACGGAAAGGCGAATCCTTACCGGCTTCGGTCAGCGTGCCGCGATTGGCGCGCATTTCGTCGGCGCTCTGGCTGTCGACATAGGCGTGGCCGGTGCGGATCAGCGTTTCGGCAAAAGCAGCCATCCAGTCGAAATAGTTGGAGGCGTAGTAGAGATTGGTTTCGCCGTCCTTCTCCCACGAACAGCCCAGCCAATGCACGGCGTCAATGATGGAATCGACATATTCCTGCTCTTCCTTCTCCGGATTGGTGTCGTCGAAGCGCAGATGGCAGCGCCCGCCAAATTGTTCGGCCAGACCGAAATTGAGCAGGATGGATTTGGCGTGGCCAAAATGCAGATAGCCGTTTGGTTCGGGCGGGAAACGGGTGCGGATTTTGGCAGCATCCGGCGGTGCAGCGGCATGGTCGGCGGCGGCGCCCGGCTGGCCGGCCCAGCGGCGCGGGGCGTATTTGTCGGCGGCAAGATCGGCCTCGACGATGTTCTTGATGAAATTGGCGGCGGGCGGATTTGGGACGTTGGGAGTGCTCACGGTGATGGGAACCTTGATTGAAATTCAGGTGTGCATTCTAGCAGTTGAACAAGACTTGCTGAGACTGGAGGGTAGATAAACCTGAGCAATCAGACCGCTATGATTTCATCAATATTGCGCTATCATTATGGCAATTCAAATAATAACGGAGGTCATATGAATCAAAACCAAAGTTTTCTTTCACGGCGAAGCTTCGTTTGTCTCGCCTATGCTCTTTCGCTGCTGTTGGGGTTGATGAATGTGGCGCTGGCCAAGCAGCCAGTCAAGGAAGACCGCACGCTTTCGCCGTATTTCTTTGTCCAGAGTGGCGATGCCAAGCTTGATCAGTTGCCGCTCAAGTCGACCAAAACCGAAGTCAATATCGCCGGCGTCATTGCCGATGTGACGGTCACGCAAACCTACGCCAATACCGGTAAAACGCCGCTGGAGGCGATTTATGTCTTCCCGGCTTCAACCCGCGCCGCCGTGCACGGTATGAAAATGACCATCGGCGAACGGGTGGTGGTTGCCAAAATCCAGAAGCGCGAAGAGGCACGGCGCCAGTATCAGGAGGCCAAGCAGCAAGGCAAGAGTGCATCGCTTTTGGAACAGCAACGGCCCAACGTCTTCCAGATGAATCTCGCCAACATCATGCCGGGCGACGAGATCAAGGTGGAAATGAAATACACCGAGCTGATCGTGCCGGAAGATGGCGTGTATGAATTCGTTTATCCGACTGTGGTCGGGCCGCGTTATTCCAATTTGCCGGAAAGCAAGGCGACACCTTCCGACAAGTGGGTGGAAAACCCGACGCTGCATCAGGGCCAGGCACCGACGTCGACGTTTGACATCAACGTCAATATCGTCGGCGGCATGCCTGTCAAGGATGTGGCCGTGCCGAGCCACAAGACCAATATTCAGTTCGATGGCCCGAATACGGCGGTGGTTCATCTCGACAAACAGGAAGCTTACGGCGGCAATCGCGATTTCATTCTGCGTTACCGTCTGGCTGGCAACAAGATCCAGACCGGCATGCTCATGTACCAAGGCGAGAAGGAAAACCACTTCCTGATGACCATGCAGCCGCCCAAGCGCGTGGCGCCCGAGCATATCCCCGGCCGCGAATACATTTTCATCGTCGATATTTCCGGTTCCCAGAGTGGCTTTCCGCTGGAAATCACCAAAGTGCTGATGCGCGATTTGATCGGTAAATTGCGTCCGACTGACCGCTTCAACCTTATGCTTTTTGCGGGCAGCAGTTACATGCTGGCCGAGGAATCTTTGTCAGCCACCGAAGAAAATGTCCGCAAGGCGATTGAAGTCATCGACCGGCAGCGGGGCGGTGGTGGTACCGAGATAGTTCCTGCGCTGAAGCTTGCCCTCGCGCTCAAGTCGATCAAAGGTTATTCGCGCACTTTTGTTATCTCAACCGATGGTTATATCAGCGTCGAACCCGATGTTTTTGAACTGATCCGCAATAATCTCGATCAGGCCAATATGTTTACCTTCGGCATTGGTACTGGCGTCAACCGCCATTTGATCGAAGGAATGGCCCGGGTCGGCATGGGCGAGCCCTTCGTCATTACCAATCCGCAACAGGCGCCCGCAGCAGCCGAGCGGTTCCGCAAGCTGATTGAATCGCCGGTGCTTACCGGAATCAAGGTGAATTTCGAAGACTTTGAGGCTTACGATGTTGAGCCGCTCAAAGTTCCCGATATCATGGCCGAGCGTCCGCTGGTCTTGTTCGGCAAATGGCGCGGTGAGCCTACCGGCAAGATCGTCGTGACCGGTACATCCGGTCAGGGCGCATTCAGGGAAGCGGTCGAGGTCGGCAAGCATGCGCCATCGAAGAATGCCTCGGCCTTGCCCTATCTGTGGGCACGGCAGCGCATTGCCCTGCTTTCCGATCTCAACAAGATGCAGCCGAACGATAAACGCGTGACTGAAGTGACCGAGTTGGGGCTAAATTACAATTTGTTGACGGCCTACACTTCTTTTATTGCCATCGACTCCGAAGTGCGCAACAAGGGGGGCGAGTCGGCAACGGTGAAACAGCCCTTGCCCATGCCGCAAGGGGTTTCCGATTCTGCAGTGGGTGCTGTTGTTTCCTTAGTCGGTGCGTATAACGCGAATAGATTGTCTGCACCCTCAATGGCGATGGCCCCAGTGATTGGCGGTGAAAAGATTACCCTGGCTGCCGATGCGTTGTTCGATTCCGGCAAGGCAATTCTGCTTCCTGAAGGCAAGGTCAAACTGGATGCGGCTATCGGCAAGCTCAAGGGGTTGCGCCTGCAAGTCATTCTGGTGGTAGGCCATGCCGACCGCCTTGAGGCCAAGGATGCGGCTGGCAAGCAGAAGCTGTCTGAAATGCGTGCTCAGGCAATCAAGGATTACCTGGTTGCTCAGGGTGTGGATGCCAGCCGTATCTATGTTGAAGGTAAGGGCGATAAATATCCGGTGACTGGCGATAAGTGCAAGGGCAACAGGAAGTCCAAGGTTTTGATTGACTGCCTGCAGCCAGATCGCCGTGCCGACGTTGAGATCGTCGCTAATCGATAATCCTACCGGTAACCTGCGGCACTCCCAAAAGCCCTGCTTCGGCAGGGCTTTTTTGTATCAGCTATCGGACAAGATGCCGAGAAGCAGTTCGATGCCGCCAGCCACCAGATCGGTGGCGTCGGACATTTCGATAAAGCCAATCGAACTTGCCGATGCCCCATCCTTCTTTGCCTGCGATTTCATGCGCTCGTTGGCAATCAGCGCATCTGCCAGGGCATTGGGATCGACGTGCTCGGCCTGGTAGGCGGCTTTGCCAAATTCGGCCAGTGCTTTCTGGACGGCCTCGGGGTCGAGAATGGCAATCGGCGCTCGGCAATGGTGGCAGATATTTTCATTGCGAATGTCGACCGGCGCGCCGCAGCCGGAACAACGGATCATCTGAACCTTGTCAGCCAGCGCCTTGACTTCAGCGCCATTCAGCTGGCGCACAAAGCCTTTTTCCATCAGGAAGGCGGAAAAGGAACTGAGCCTGCCATGCTGCCGGGGGCAGCGGTGATAAGAAAACTTTCCGCTCTTGCAGACGTCGAGCCCATGGATCATGCGATCCTGACAGCGCGGGCAGGTGAGGACATCCGGCCAGGGTTGGCGAAGGTCATCGCGGTGTTCGTGCAGGCAGCGAAAGAGCGCGAGCACCCCGGCAGGTGACAATTGGGCGCTTTCAAATTCGTCAAACCAGATGCACTGGCAGGTAAAGCAGAGGTCAAGCTCGATTTCGCCGTGCAGTTTGCGGGCAAAGCGGTGCTGCTGCATCGGCGCCAGACAGCAGGGGCAGGCTGGTTTGGTCATGCTGTTCAGGAGGTTGCGGGTGTGTAGGTAAGTCCCGATTCAACTGGCAGCTTGATGTAAAACAAGGAAAGCTTTTCGGCAGCGATCAGGTTGAGCAAAGCCGTGGCTTCTTCCTCCTTGACGGCAAAACCGACTTCGATCGGTAAATGGCCGGCCAGTTCGAAAAAATGGTCTTCGTAAATTTTGCCGTCGCGGCCAAAACCGGCGATGGCGCGGAAGGCCGAGCCGCCCCGGATGCCGGTTTTCTTTGCCTGTTCCAGCAGCCATTCGTAGGTGGCGATGCCATGGTGCTTATGGTCTTCCTGGACGTAAAACTTGAGGTAAGTGCCTGGCATGGTGTGTCTCCGGGATATTAAGTTCTGACGAAGAAAGCGTTGGCGGTCATCAGCCCAAGAACGGTCATGGCCAGTGAGCCGAAAAGGTGCAGACCAGCGGTGATCATCGCCCATAAATATTCGGTGCGGGTGATCAGTGTGACAACTTCGCCGGAAAAGGTGGAGAAAGTGGTCAAACCGCCGAGAAAACCGGTGATGATCAGCAGGCGCATTTCCGGCGGCAGGCTGATACGGTGCGTGAAATATCCAATGGCGATACCGATGAACAGGCCACCGAGCAGGTTGGCCGCCAGCGTACCGAAAGGCATGGTCGGGAAAATTGGGTTCAGTGTCAGGCTCAGCCACCAGCGCAGCAATGCGCCAAAGCCGGCGCCGCAAAATACGGCAATTGCGGAAGTCATCAATGTCTTTCAAGTATGGAAATGCGTTCTCGCAGCGGCGGTATTTTCATGCTGCCACAAGGCTGGCAAGTATACACCGGCCAAACCCGGAGGCCTTCAACAGCCTTTTCTCAACACCAAAGTCAGGTCTTCGCTGGGCGTGTAGTCATGAAAACGCCAGCGCATCACCCGTGACTTCCTGTCGTAAGTAAATCCCTGCGGATGGCCGCTTGGAGCGAAAAACGGGGAGCGTGGCGTCTGACCCTTGAAGCGGGCAGCGATAGTCAGATCCTTGATGACACCGCTACCCCAGTGACGGGTTGTCGACAAAATGTAGTGGTAGATACAGCTATCCCCTTCGCTTTCGATCCTGTAGCTGACCCGCAGTCTGGTTTTGGCAACAGCCGGAAAGCTTTGCTTCCAGGCGTACCAGACGATGCGATTCTCGACGGGCAACTGGTGAATGACAATACCCGAATTCCCTGCCGCTTCACGCGCTGGAACCTTCTGGTGGAATTGCCCCTTTTCGCAAGCCTGCAGATCGGCAGCCGACAGCGGCAATCCCGCATTCAAGCCTTCTGACAGGGTCGCAATTTCCTTGCCGGTGTCGACGTCCTTGACGGAAAAAGAAACAATGCGATCCTTGCGCACACTGCCGATGGGAAAACCGAGTATGAGATCACGGTCAGACCCCGCATTGGCGAAGGTATAGTCAATCGTGAAAGTGGCGCCGGGTGAGTCGAAATAAGGCCTCTCTTTTTTGCCGCCATAAGTTCTCAGATCGATGACCGCCTTGATTGCTTCCTTGTCGATATGGATTTCGGGCTGCGGGGCACCGGCAAAGACCTGGCGGCCGCCAAAGACTTCGTAAGCGCAAGGGTTGGCAATAACGGGGCAATTTGCCAGCAGAAGCGCCCATGCCGCCAGCGCGCCTGCAATGCGCGGGCGAGATTTTCTGTTTTCGACGATGCGAACCAGTTTCTGTGCCATGAATTTGATGCCCCGCAGTTTGGAGAACGGGTTGATCGCGCGATCGCGTCGGCCAAGATAGAATGTGTCCATCGTCAATCCCTTATTTATGCCATGCCAGACAACCTTCACCTGCGCCCGCTGGAGCGGGAAGATTTGCGTTTTGTCCATGAACTGGACAACAACGAAATAGTCATGCACTACTGGTTCGAAGAGCCGTATGAAGCCTATGTCGAGCTCTGTGATCTCTACGACAAACACATTCACGACCAAAGCGAGCGACGCTTTGTCGCCGAAAGTGGCCAGGAGCGCATCGGGCTGGTCGAACTTGTCGAGATCAATCATATCCACCGCCGAGCCGAGTTTCAAATCATCATTGCACCGGCTTATCAAGGACGGGGTTATGCGACGGTTGCCACCGTCATGGCCATGGATTACGCCTTTACCGTTCTCAACTTGCACAAGCTCTCATTGATTGTCGATTGCGAAAACATGCGCGCGATCAACGTCTATCGCAAAGTGGGCTTCAAGGAAGAAGGCCGGCTGCACCATGAGTTTTTTGCCGATGGCGAATACCGGGATGTGCTGAGAATGGCCGTGTTCCAGACCGAATACCTGGCAAACAGGAAGTCCTTGCTCAAGCAATTTGGTAACAAATGAATTGAAGATGGTTTCGGTCGGTGTGACAGATCCGTAACACGGAGTTTTAGCTTTAAGGCGAAAAAAGCCGAATTCCCAGAACCCGCAAAGGCCGTGCATGTGGCAACAAAAAACCCGCAAAGCCTTTGGCTGTGCGGGTTTCTGGCGTGTTCTGGCGGAGAGGGTAGTCCGTCGCGAACCCTTCTCCACATGATATTTCCCATAACAGGGAATAAAACAGGGAAATTCTCGTTTTATCGGGCGATATTTTTTGGAAAATCGGTGGAAATGGCCGCCCTATGGCACATTCCAGCCCAATCGACACATGGTTTTTTTATCAGAACAGGGAATATTTCCGTAGTAATCAGGGAACCGAGGACGATTTGTTGGCATGCTATGGCGTTACCACAGGTGTAAGCGTGATGAAATTCGGGCAATGACAATTTTACTGACCGAAGGGATTTTCGCCAGCGATGCTGCCCATATGCGTATGTTGTGGATGTTCACTGCTTAAGCGCACCAAGCTGCTGGCTCAACTCTTGGAAGGATTGGTAGGTTTCTTCGCCGCGATCAAAGAGTTCAACCAAGCGTCGCATAAATTCATTCACCATATCCTCCAGAAAGCGCTCTTGGTTATCGGTTAACCCTAGATGGACGAACGCATCAGCCAGACTTTCTCCAAGTTCTAGAACCAACGAGGAACTCTGGTTGCGAACAAGTTCGTGGGATTTGCGCATACTGCCGATCGATACGTGAATGCGTTCCAGCGCCCCGAGGATGCCTGCTTGGTTGCGACGATTAGCTTCTTCGATCTCAACTGCATGCAAACGCGAATCAGCACCTTGTGCCGCAACGGAGAGGTTGTCTCTTAATCGGCCGCAAAAATCTGGGTCATGTAGGGGCGAATTATTGACCATGAGCGTTACACGATCAAAGTTGTGCACGCTCCGATTGCTAAACTCAAAAATTCGACCCATTGTACGGGCATGTTCCATGACAGAGGTTTCGAGGGGAAGATTGGTCCCGGCAGAGCTTAACGTTAAGGTACGCTCGGCAATCCTCGTTTGCACCACGCCATTAAGCTGATAACGTTGCATCAGTTCGAGTAGCCCGGCTGCGATTTCCTGATCGTTATCCCAAGCAATAAGCTTGCTCATGAATTGCAGGACGATACCGGCTTCGTCCATGCTGGCCAGCGCTAGCGTTGCCAAGTACTCAGACGCTTCAGCCTGCTCTTTCAGTGACTGCTTGCTTAACGTAATCTGCTGCGCCACCTTGACTTTGCTAATCACCTCCGCTGGCTCGAAGGGTTTGACGATAAAATCCTCTCCGCCGGCATTGTATCCACTGAGTCTGGCATCGATAGTGTCATAGCTCGATACAAAGGTGACTGGGATGTGGTTCATGTCCGCATCGTCCTTGATCTGGCGACAAAAGGCGTAGCCATCCATGCCTGGCAGACTGACATCGAGCAGAAACATGTCGGGCTTTTCCGCATCGAGTCGGGGCAGGCAGGCTTCCACGCTTTCAAAAGTTTCCACCGCGTAATCCGGTTCAAGAATGCTGCGCATGGCAAGCAGAACTGCGGGATCATCGTCAATGACAAATATCTTGAAGGTTGGGTTCAAGTCACTCTCCTTCTGCATAGGCGTCGCAAAATTACGAAGCAGTGTTGTTGGACGATTCCCTGAAAAAAGGGAGCGTCTTCGATCAGCAGAATGTTTCTGCGGCTGCTCATGAATGGATCAACCCTCTCGTTCCTGATGCTCAGATAACGGAGGTTCTGGCGCCTTGATATCGAGCGCACCAGTTAGTTCATCACATAACTTTTGGATGGTCAGTTGCAGGCTGTTAATCAGGTCGTGCGGCGCATCGCCACGCTGAAATGCGGCTTCAAGCTCCGTTGCGATAGCATGGAGATCATTCATGCCGAGCATGCCCGTTTGTCCTTTGATGGCATGTACGGATTTCCTGGCCTGTTCTAGCTCTCCAGCAGCAAGTGATCTTTGAATCTCCGTCGTAAAGTCGGGCGCTTCCTTGATAAAGTTTGTCAAGCAATGGCGATAACGTTTCTCGTTGCCGGCAAAACGTGCCAGTCCGGTTTCTGTGTCGATGGTGCGGAGATTTGGCAAACTATTGCCGGTAGTGACACTTGACTCCATAGCTGCGCCAGGTTGTTCCAGTCTTTTGTTGTGGCCTATCCATTTCGCCAGTAGATGGTAAAAGTTAGCAATATCGAAGGGTTTGCCGATGTGGTCGTTCATTCCGGCCGAACGACTTTTTTCCTTCTCGTGGCTCATGGTACGTGCCGTCATGGCAATGATGATCATCTTTTCGAAACCGGCCATTTCACGAATGGCGCGTGTTGCAGTGATCCCATCCATTTCCGGCATCTGGAGATCCATCAGGACCAGATCGAATTTCGCCGGGCCGGCCTCGCTCAGGATATCGAGCGCGACTCGGCCATTAGGTGCCAGGTACGGCACGATCCCGACCGCAAGCAACAACTCTTCAACGATATCCCGGTTAGATGATAGGTCATCGACGACCAGAACCTTTGCATTGTGATAACGAATTTGCGCAGGCTTGGCGCTATCTGAATTTGCTTCTATTGGAAGTTTGCCAGAATTGATCCCGAGCCACACCTTAACCTGAAACGTGGTG
>Ga0316605_10000293_pt1 | contig 40432 bp, 31 predicted proteins | sample OWC_soil_day20_n_FD_207666 | JGI IMG/M metagenome (GOLD analysis project Ga0316605, IMG submission 207666) | Wetland soil microbial communities from Old Woman Creek delta, Ohio, United States - OWC_soil_day20_noCT | ecosystem: Environmental > Terrestrial > Soil > Wetlands | place: USA: Ohio...
GATTGGTGCGGGCTTTGACGGAATCCAGCAGTTTCTTGAGCGGAACGGCGTCACGGCCAGTACGGGTATGGGCGGAGCCAAACCAGTCCCAGCAACCGGAAACGGAACGGGTTGAGGTCGTGCCGGAAGGAACGGTTGGCGCAACGACGACCATGCCGTATTGTTCGGCGGTAGTTTCCCAGTTGAACTTGGTGCCAATGACATTGCCGGAGGCCGTCTGGCCGCAACCGTGCATGGTCAGCATCAGGGCGCGCTTGCCGCCGAGTACGGCCGGTGCAGCATTTTTCGGCACATAAACATAAGCGTCTTGCAGATTGGGTGTGCCGTAGGTGGCGGTTTCCTTGACCCAGGTGCCTGAGCCCGGGGTCAGAGCCTGTGCGGCGAGCGAAGCGGAGAGCAACAGCGCTGCCGGGATGGCTTTCATAATTAGTTTGTTCATAACTACTCCTCGTTGGTGAATGATTTGAGTGCTGCCTTAGCCCAACAGTCTTGTTGAAGAAAATACAAAAGCCAGATTTGATACGGTATTGCACTAAAGTAATAGTCAGACTAGCCCTTTTTTAGGGGATGTCCATTAGGGTTTACCCTACATGATCACTGTTGGGCAATCCAGAGCAACAAGGCATCAATGGCCGCCTGGCCAGCCTGGGCGCGCTGGTGGTTGATCAGAAAAGTAATGGCGAAGCGCCTCCCCTGCGTATTGATGGCATATCCGGCGGCGCTCTTGACGCTATCCAGGCTGCCGGTTTTGATATGGGCGCGGCCGCTGATTTCCGAGGTTCTCAGCCGTTTTTTCATGGTGCCGTCGCTGCCGACGATAGGCAGGCTGGCAACCAGCTCGGGCATGACCGGATTGTTCCAGGCGTCAAGGAGGAGGCGATTGAGACTGTTGGCGCTGATGCGTTCGCGGCGCGACAGGCCGGAACCGTTCTCGATTTCCAGTTCCGGCATATTCAGGCCACGCTCGAGCAGCCACTGTTTGATGTGTGCTCTGGCTTTTTCGGGAGTTGCCGAACCGCCTTCATTTCCCAGCGCCAGGAAGAGCTGGCGTGCCATGACATTATTGGAAAACTTGTTGGTGTCGCGCACGATTTCAGCGAGCGCTGGTGATTCCAGAACCGCGACGAGTCGGGCATTGTTCGGGGTGGTGCCAGTGCGCACCTGGCCGCTGAAACTGCCGCCCAACTCTTTCCAGAGCGCCCGGAAAAGTGTGGCAACTTGCACATCAGCAGTGAGCGGCGCCAGATTGAGGCTGCGTTCGCCGCACTGACTGGCGTAGCTGCCGCTGATTTCGAGGCGCAAGCCTTTGTTGTCGGCAAGCAGGCGCGGGACAACGAGATCCTTCCAGTTGCCGCCGCACGCGCCGCCAGTCAGTTGCAGTTTGTTGTCGATGTGCAGGCCGTCGGACGGTGTCTCTGGCAAGAGCACGACTTGCTGGGCGTCGGGTTGCAAGGTGAAACGCAGGGTTTGGAAATTGATCAGCAAGGCGTCGGGGCCAACGTTATAGGGACGCATCGGTTTGTCGTCGAAGGCGCCGGGGTCGATGGTCGTAACGGAAAAGGCGCTGCGGTCGACAATGAGATCGCCGTTAATCTGCCGTATGCCGCGCACCCTGAGTTGGCGCAGCAGTGTCCAGAAATGTTCGATGAGCAATTTGGGATCGCCACTGCCACGCAGATACAGATTGCCTTCCAGAATTCCGCTGGTGGGCGGGCGATCCACCAGAGCCCCGGTTTTCCAGGTGTAAGCCGGCCCAAGGAGGTCAAGGGCGGCGTAGGTGGTCAGCAACTTCATGACCGAAGCCGGATTCATTGCCTGTTGGGCGTTATGGGCGATGAGTGGTGCCTTGGCATCCACCGGTTGAACGATAACGGCAACAGCCGACTCCGGAATTTGCGCCGCCCTGAGTGCGGCAACGACGCCTGATGGCAGCCCTCCCGAATGCGCCGAACTGGCGAGACCGAGGCAGAACACAAATTGAAGCAAGGCAAGCCGCCATTTTTCCGGGCGGTTCGGGTGGTTGGAACGCGTCATTTTTTGCCTGTCGAAAGAGTTGCCAATCCGCCCATTCTAAAGGCCATAATGGCTGTCGTGGTATAGTGCCACGTTGCAGTCAGGCAAGGCTGCCGCCCGAAATGTGGGACAGGAAATGGATGATGTCACACCGCTTCAAGTATTGATCGTCGAGGACGCCTCAAGTGTCGCTGGTTTGATCCAGCTATTTTTGCAGCGCTCAGGTTTGGTTGCTGGCCAGGGCGGCGGTGCTTTTGTTGTTGGTAGCCTGGCACAGGCGCTTGAGCATGCCAGTGCGCATCCGCCGGATGTCGTCCTGCTGGATGTTTCGCTGCCGGACGCCAATGGTTTGCAAGCGGTTGCAGCACTGCGCAACGTGGTTCAGGCGGCGCCGGTTCTGGTGTTGACCGATCGGGACGATGCTGAATTTGCCGCCGAAGTGTTGCGCGCCGGCGCCCAGGATTATCTGGTCAAGGGGACGCTTGACAAAAAAACACTCGAGCGTGCCGTGCGCTACGCCATTGAGCGGGAGCGCATTGAGGCCCGGCTCAAGCTGCTGGATTCGGCGCTGGAGGCCGCCAGTAACGCGGTGGTCATTACCGATGCCGAGGCGACTATTGAGTGGGCAAACCCTGCCTTTACCGTGCTGACTGGCTTCAGCAAAGGTGAAGCGCTGGGTTTGAACCCCAAGCAGTTGATCCGTTCCGGTCGCAACAGCAACGCGCTCTATGAGGAGCTGTGGACAACCATTTTGTCAGGAAAGACCTGGTGCGGCGAACTGATCAACCGGCGCAAGGACGGCTCCTTCTATGATGAGGAAATGAGTATTACGCCGGTGACGGATGTGCGGGGGAAGATCCATCATTTCATCGCCATCAAACAAGACATCAGCGAACGCAAACGGGCGCAACTGGCGCTGCAGGAAAGCGAGCAGCGTCTGGAACTGGCATTGGCTGGCGCTGATCTGGGACTGTGGGACTGGAATGTGGCAAGCGGCGAGCGCGCCTGCAATGCGCGTTGGGCTGAAATGCTCGGATTTTCCTTGGCTGAAGTCTCGCAGCGCGTGGCGGATTGGGATAAACGCATTCACCCGGACGATTTGCCAAGTGTAAAAAAGGCTCTTGAAGCGCATCTTGGTGGCGAGACGCCAAATTACGAAGCCGAGTATCGCATGCTGCACAAGGCAGAGCATTGGGTGTGGATTCTTGACCGTGGCAAAGTGGTGGCGCGTGACGCCGAGGGCAAACCCTTGCGCGCACTGGGCACACACCTCGACATCAGCGAGCGCAAGCATGCGGAAGTGGCGCTGCGCGAACGCGAAGCAAAACTGGCGACTTTGTTGGCCTCGATGCCCGATCTGGTTTTTCAGGTCGACACTTCGGGCAATCTTACCGGGTGCCATCAGCCGGCTGGAAACTGGTTTTTTACGGCGCCACCGCTGGAAGGCCTCTCCTATTCGCGGGTGACACCGCCGGCGGTGGTGGAGGCGCTCGACGAAGCGCTGGCGGGGATCATTGGCGATGGTCAGCCCAGGGTCTGCGAGTTGACAGCGCCTGCTGGCGGCGAAGAACACCATTTCCAGATGACGGTCAATCAACTGGCCGATTCCAGCCGTTTTCCCAGTGGTTTTCTGGTGGTTGTGCGCGATGTTACCGAGCGCAGATTGGCGGAACAGAAAATCCGCGACCTTGCCTACTACGACACACTGACCAATTTGCCCAATCGCCGCCTGCTCATGGACCGCCTTCAACTGGCACTGGCGACAGCCGAGCGCACAGGAAATTTTGGTGCCCTCCTGTTTATCGATCTTGATCGTTTCAAGGATCTCAACGACACCCACGGCCATGCTATCGGCGACCAGTTTCTGGCCGAAGTGGCAGAACGCCTACAGCAGTGTCTTCGCGCTGGCGATACGGCGGCGCGCCTGGGTGGTGACGAGTTTGTGGTCATGTTGCCTGAATTGAGCAATGACCGTAAAGAGGCTGAGGCGCGTGCTGGCGTCGTTTGCGACAAAATGATCGCCGTTCTTGAACATCCCTGCAGCCTTGCTGACGAATCCTGCCAGTGCAGCGCCAGCATCGGGGTGAGCATCTTCCAGGCGCGTGGCCAGAACCCTGCGGAAATTTTGCGTTGTGCTGATCAGGCCATGTATGAAGCTAAAGCGGCTGGGCGCGCTGCCTGGTGTCTGGCCAAATGAATGGTGGCTTTTTTTCCTGATTATGAAATTTCAGTCTGAAGTCGCCGGACAGGCTTCCAGTGTTTCGTGCGCTTGCAGCCAGTGTTCTTCAGCGTTTTCGATTTCGGTGGCCAGTCCCGCCTGACGCTTGAGCATGGTTTCGAGGGCGTTGCGGTCGGCATCGGCACCATAGCAAGCCGGATCGGCGAGTTGTGCATCAAGCGCATTTTTTTCCTTGTGCCAGTCGGCCAATTGGTGCTCAAGGCGGTCGATTTCCTTTTGCAATTTGCGTCGTTGCGCCAGCAATACCTGTCGCGTTGCTGCCTGCTCGGCGCGCGCCTGCTTGCGTTCCGCTTTCGATTCCGGTTCGGTTTGACGCTGTTGCGCCCGTTGTGCCGCCAGCCAGGCCGCGTAGTCGTCAAGATCGCCGTCAAAAGGCGCAACCCGGCTGTCGGCGACGAGCAGCAATTCGTCGGTGCAGGTGCGCAACAAATGGCGGTCGTGCGAAACGAGCACCACGCCACCGTCGAATTCCTGCAGGGCGAAGTTCAGCGCTTCGCGCATTTCGAGGTCGAGATGGTTGGTCGGTTCGTCCAGCAAGAGCAGATTGGGGCGGGTTCGAATCAGCAGCGCCAGGGCGAGACGCGATTTTTCGCCGCCGGAAAAGGGCGCGACCTGGCGTGTCGCCATGTCGCCGCCGAAACCAAAGCCGCCCAAATAATTGCGGTGATCCTGCTCGGGAGTCGTCGGTTCAAGCCGCAGCAGATGCTGCAGCGGTGATTCATCCGGCCGCAGTTGTTCCAGCTGATGCTGGGCAAAATAGCCGACATTGAGTGCCTTGGCTTCCTTTCTTTCGCCACCTTGCAAACCCAGAATGTTAGCCAGCAGCTTGATCAGCGTCGACTTGCCGGCGCCGTTGCGACCCAACAGGCCAATACGCTGGCCGGGGCGCAGGGTCAAAAACAGATTGGCCAGCACTGCCTTGTCGCCATAGCCAGCGGCAGCGTTGTCGATCACCAGCAGCGGATCGGGCAGCGCTACCGGCTCAAGCAAGGAAAAATGAAAGGGCGAATCGACGTGGGCAGCCGCCACGGTTTCCATGCGCTCCAAAGCTTTGACCCGGCTTTGCGCCTGCCTGGCCTTGGTCGCTTTGGCCTTGAAACGGTCAATAAAACGCTGCAGGTGAGCAATTTGCCGCTGTTGCGCTTCGAAAGTCGCCTGCTGCGCGGCCAGGCGCAGGGCGCGCATCTTTTCGTAATCGGAATAGCCGCCGGAAGTGAGCGTTAACTTTTGTTGTTCAATGGCCAGAATATGGCCGACCACGCTATCGAGAAAATCGCGGTCATGCGAAATCAGCAGCAGGGTGGCACGGCTGTTTTTCAGCCATTCTTCCAGCCAAAGCACGGCATCGAGATCGAGGTGATTGGTCGGTTCGTCGAGCAGCAGCAAATCGGCGCGACAAAACAGCGCCCGCGCCAGATTGAGGCGCACCCGCCAGCCACCGGAAAAATAGGCCACCGGGCGCTGAAAATCGGCATCAACAAATCCCAGGCCATGCAGCACTTCCGCCACCCGCGCCTTGGCCGCGTAGCCGCCGATTTCGCCGTAACGCGCATGCAGTGTGCCAATGCGCTCGCCGTCGTGGGCGGCTTCGGCAGCGACCAGATCACGTTCGATGGTGCGCAATTCATCGTCGCCGTCCAACACAAATTCCAGCGCCGGAATGGGCAAGGCCGGGGTTTCTTGGGCAACGCGGGCAATTTGCCAGGAAGCCGGCCAGTCGAGGCTACCGGCTTCGGCATGCAGTTCGCTGCCAAAGAGTGCGAAGAAACTCGACTTGCCAGAGCCATTAGCGCCCACTAAACCAACACGCCAGCCAGGGTGCAATTGCAGGCTGGCGTCGACGACCAATGGCCGGCCAGCGCGCGAAAAACTGAGTTGGCGTAGGGAAATCATGGGAGGCGGATTATAACGCCCCGAATCGGCTAGAATCTGCCTATGCGTTATCCTGTTTTCCGTTCGCTTGCTTTGACTTTGCTGGTGCTGGCTTGGCCTTTGCTGGCTGCTGCCAAGCCGTCATCCCAACCCGATCCGGTTCTGCAGGCCGATTGGGATCGCCGACTTGAGGAGTCCAAAGCGCAGCAAAACGCTGGCAAGGCTCAAAAGGCTTCTGCCAAGCAGCTTTTTGAAAGCGAGAAAGTGGCCTGCTTCAAGAAATTCCGCGTTACCGATTGCCAGGAGGACGCACGCCGTCGTTATTTGATTACAACCAACGAGGCGCGCCGCATCGAGAACGAGGGTCTGGCGAAGGAGCGCCGGGTCAAGAAGGAACAACTCGAAGACAAGGATAAGCGCTACCTGGCCGAGGCGCCAGAGCGCGCTGCTGACCGCGCCAAGCGTGAAGCCGAAACCACAGAAAATCGAAAAAAAACGGACGAAAAAATAGCCCAGAAACTGGCCGACAAGCAGAAAAAAACCAGCGTGGGAGCCGACCGGCGCGCCCGCGACGCTGAACGTCTGGAAAAGAAAAGGCTCAGGCACGAAAAGAAAGTGGCCGAACAGATGGAAAAGGCCAAACGCCGTGAGACAGAAAAAGCGGCTGTCTCAAAATAGACTGGCCGTAAATGCCGCCTACAATTCACTGCGGCGGCAGCAGATTACGGAGAATTCGCCGCACTGGTGTTGGCAGAGCCGCTTTTTCAAGCGCAGCCAGTTCCTGCCAGTGCCAGGAGGGATCGTTCAGGTTCTGTGGTCGTTTTGCCAGTTGGCAAAGTACTGGCCGCATGGTGAGCCGGAAATGGGTAAAGCTGTGTTTGAGTTCGGGTAGCCATTGTGTGCGCTCACTAACAAGTGCAAGTTGCGCCAAAAGTGCTTCCGGTTCGCCTTCCAGCGGCACCAGCAGGCCACCCCAAATGCCGCTCGGCGGGCGGCGCTGCAGCAATACGGCGCGGCCATCAGTAATCAAAACAAAGGTGCTGGCTCGTTCTGGCAACTTCGAGCGTGGCTTGGGCGAGGGCAGCACGTTTTGCCGCCCTTCGGCAAAGGCAATGCAATCAGCCGACAATGGGCAGGTGGCGCAATCTGGACGGCGCCGCGAACAGACGCCCGAGCCCAGGTCCATTAGGCCCTGAGTGTAAATTTCCACCTCATTATCGGGCAATAAAGACTCGGCAAGCGCCCAAAGTTTTTTATCGACTGTTGGTAGGCCAGGAAAGCCCTCGATACCGGCGTGACGACACAATACGCGTTTGACGTTGCCATCGAGGATGGCGGCGCGTGCACCAAAGGCAAAAACGGCAATGGCGGCGGCCGTCGAGCGGCCGATGCCCGGCAATCCGGCCAATGCTGCCGGGTCTGGCGGAAAATGACCGCCATGGTGCTGCATTACTTGCTGTGCCGCCTGATGCAGATTGCGGCCGCGCGCGTAGTAACCCAGTCCCGCCCAGGCTTCCAGCACATCGGCTTGCGAGGCCGCAGCCAAAGCTGCCAGATCGGGAAAACGCGCCAGAAATCGTTGGAAATAGGGAATCACCGCGCTGACCTGGGTTTGCTGCAGCATGATTTCGGAAAGCCAGATGCGATAGGGGTCGCGCGTCTGCTGCCAGGGCAGGTCATGGCGACCATGGCATTTTTGCCAGGCGATCAGGCGTTGGGCAAGGGTGGCGTTTGGCACGATAAGCGTGTTTGAAGCATGTCCAGAGGCCGCGATCATACCGCGTCAGCCCGCATTCGCCGAAACGCAGAAATCGTTGATAGTGTTATCATTGCGCGCTGAAAAAGTTACGTCCTTCTAGTCACCTGCGGGTGTAGTTCAATGGTAGAACGGCAGCTTCCCAAGCTGCATACGTGGGTTCGATTCCCATCACCCGCTCCAGCCTTCCCCAGGCACAAGCCGCGTAACCCCTTTTTGCACAATCATCATCCTGCGGAGATTGACTCATGTTGAAAACACTGCTTGCCATCGCGTTGGCCACCTGCGCCCTGACGACCCAGGCCAACGAAGCTTCGGTCAAAAAAGCCGTCGAAGCCAAGTTGGGCGGAAAGGTTACGAGCGTCACCAAAACCGACTACCTTGGCCTGTACGAAATTTATTTTGACGGCAATATCCTTTACACGGACGAAAAGTTGTCGGTCTTCATCGGTGGCAACCTGATTGACCCCAAGACCATGAAGAACGTTACCGAGGAACGCATGCTGAAGCTCTCGGCTGTGAAGTTCTCCGAACTGCCGCTGCAACAGGCGATCAAGCAGGTGCGTGGTGACGGAAAGCGCATTCTGGTCACCTTTGAAGACCCCAACTGCGGCTATTGCAAGCGCCTGCACAAGGAACTGCGTGCTTTGGACAACGCCACAATCTACACCATGCTCCTGCCGGTCCTCTCTGAAGATTCCTTTAAAAAATCAAAGATCATCTGGTGCTCGGCTGACCGCGCCAAATCCTGGAACGACTGGATGATTGATGACAAGGCGCCCACAGGTAAGGACGACTGCGACACCACGGCCATCTCCAAGAACATGGCCTTTGCCCAGAAATACCGTATTCAGGGGACGCCAACCATTTTCTTCGCCGATGGCGAACGCATCCCCGGCGCCATGCCCTTGGCCAAAATTGAAGAAAAACTGAACAGCAAATTGAAGTAAGCGGTGTCTGCGCACAAAAAAGCCGGCTTCAAGCCGGCTTTTTTTAGTCATGGAAAACTTATCTGGATTTGAGCAGCCCGATGCGACCAGCTTCCTCTTCCAGCCAGGCGCGGAAATCGGGGTGAGCAATGGAAATCAAGCGCTTGACCCGTTCGCTGATCGGAGCGCCCTTGAGTCTTACTGCGCCGTATTCGGTGACAACATAATCGACATTCGAACGGTGCAGAGTGACGGCAGCGCCCAGGGTTAGCGAGGGCGTGATCTTGGAAATAGTCTTGCGGGTTCCGTCCGGTTGCTTGATGTCGGCAGTGGAGTAGAGGGCAATAAAGGACTTGCCGCCTTCCGACATTTGGGCACCAATGGCCGTATCGGCTTGGCCGCCTGTCCCGGAGAACTGCTTGGGCCCAATCGATTCGGAACAAATCTGGCCGGTCAGGTCAACTTCCAGAGAGGTGTTGATCGACATCATCTTCTTGTTGTTGCCGATGGTGTAGGGGTTATTCACCCAGCAGCCACGCATGATGGCGACACCCGGATTGCCATCGAGGAAATCGTAGAGCTTCTGCGTACCCAAAGCGAAGGCGCAGACCATTTTGCCGGTCAGTTGCTGGCGGTGAAAATGTTTGCCGTAGAAACTCGATTGCGAACTGATGCAGCCGGCGTTGTACAAATCGACCATGCCGTCGGTGAACATCTCGGTATGGATGGAAAGATTGCGCTTGTGCAGCAAAGCCGCTGTTACCGCATTGGGAATGCCGCCAATACCCAGTTGCAGGCAGCAACCATCTTCAATGTAATCGGCAATGAAATTGCCAATTTTCAGATCCCGGTCATTGATGGGCGGGATGCCGATGGCGTGCACGTCATGTGTGTTGTTGATGAAATAATCGACTTCGTCGACGTGCACCGTGGTGTCACCAAAGGTTAGTGGCGTCTTTTCGTTGATTTCCAGAATAACCAGATCGGCCGCGTTCATCATTTCGCGCTCATAGGTTGCCGACAGGGAAATGGAAACGTAGCCGTGCTTGTCCGGCGGCGTGCAGCTACCAACAAAGACTGTGGGCGGTGCAAAAATCAGGCGATCCAGACCGGCGCGGTGCAGGTGATTTGGAACGTAAGAGGAAATCCCCGATTCGTCGTGCGACTTGCGCACTGGCGGCGTGAAGAACCAGGCGTCGTGATAGAAATGGCCTTCCATCGCCGGATCCATGTAGTAGGGGTAATTGCCCATGGGCAGGCAAGTTGCCACACGAACATCCTTTACCTTCGGCGCAATGGTATGTAACTGGCTCAAAATACCAGATGCTTCAGCCGCAGCCAGAGCCGAGACAATGCTGTCTCCAGATTTGATTTTTGACAGTGCCTCCTCGACGGAAATGGTTTTGGCTGCCATGTTGAAATTGATGCCGGTCATTGTTGGTCTCCAGGGTTGTTAGCATTTGCGCAGCCGCAAATTATACGCCTGCCCAATTTTCCTTGGAATTCCCGCAACGAAGTATTGCAGAGCGAATCGTCTCGTTCGGCGCATAGAACACAGCAGAACCTTTCAATCGATTTCAAATGAAGAGCGTGGTCGTCGATTCCTCGGCTTCACCCAGGAAAGCTGCGACGCCGCCGAGTTCAACGCCGGCGATCAGTTCCTCATGGCGGATGCCCATGACGTCCATCGACATCTGGCAGGCGATCAGTTGGGCGCCGTTATCTACCAGGTTGTGGAGCAGGGTGGCGGCATCGTCGACCTTTTTGTCCCGCATCACCTTACGGATCAGTTTGGCACCCAGACCGGCGAAATTCATTTTTGAAATGGAGTCGAGCTTGCCGACACCTTTGGGCATCATGGCGCCGAACATGCGATCCATGAAGGATTTGTTGACAGGTGGCGCGTCGGCGCGGCGCAGCACATTCAGACCCCAGAAGGTGAAAAACAAGCTGACCTTTTTGCCCATGGCCAGGGCACCATTGGCGATGATCAGGCTGGCCGTGACCTTGTCGAGATCGGCGGAAAAAACAACCAGCGTGGTTTTGTCGCGTGAAGGCAAGGCGGCGTGCCAAGGCTGCGATGGGGCGACTGGCACGCCTTCTTTTCTGATGAGCGCTTTGACCAGCCCCTTGTCGGCTTCGACGCCAAGCACGGTGTTACCGGTCTTGCTGGCCCAGGCCTTGAGATCGCGGCCGAAGGCAGGGTCGGAGGCAGTTATTTCGAGTACTTCTCCAGCCTCCATGGCTCCCATGGCCTTGAAGGTTTTCATGATCGGGCCGGGGCACTGCAGGCCGACAGCGTTCAATTGATGATGGCCACCAGCGGCTGGCGAAAATGGACAGGAAGCCTGATCGGCGGCGATTTCAGACGGATCGCGCAACTTGAGGTTTTCGTAATCGAAAATATCCGGATTGGCCTGCTGGTCAATCGCCCAGTTATAGGTCTTGTAGCCGCCGGTGAGATTGCGGACGTTCTGGAAACCGTGCTGTTTCAGGATGCGGTAAGCCAGGTAGCCGCGCAGGCCGACCTGGCAGAACAGCACGACCGGTTTGGCTGAGTCAAGTTCGCCCAGGCGCTGGCGCAACTGGTCGAGATCGATATTGCGGGCGCCGCGAATGCTGCCAATCTCGAATTCCTGTGTCGTGCGCACGTCGATCAGTTGTACCGACTTCGGGTCGAGGTTTTTCAGTTCACGCCAGCCGATAATTTCATGCGAGCTGTTGAGAATGTTGCTGGCGACGTAACCGGCAATGTTGACTGGGTCCTTGGCCGAACCAAAGGGCGGCGCATAGGCCAGCTCGAGTTCGGTCAAATCTCCAACCGTCAGCCCGGCCTGTATGGCGGTGGCGATGACGTCGATGCGTTTGTCGGCACCGTCGGCGCCGACGGCCTGGGCGCCGAGAATTTTGCCGTCCGGCGCGAATAGCAATTTGAGGCTGATCTGGCGGGCGCCCGGGTAATAAGAAGCATGTGAGCCGCCATGCGTGATGCTGGCGCGGTAGTCGATGTTGGCGGCCTGCAACTGTTTTTCGTTGAGGCCGGTGCTGGCGGCGGCGAGGTCAAACGCTTTCAGGATGGCGGTTCCCAGCGTGCCCTTGTAGGCTTGCTGGTTGCCGAAAACCATATTGTCAGCGGCGGTGCGGCCTTGCCGGTTGGCAGGGCCGGCCAGCGGGATCAGCGCGGCTTTGCCGGAAAGGGTTTGTGTGACCTCGACGGCGTCGCCAACCGCGTAAATATTGGCGTCAGATGTTTGTAAGTACTTGTTAACCCTGATGCCGCCGGTGCTGCCAAGTTCCAGCCCGGCGCCGCGCGCCAAGTTTGTCTCCGGGCGCACGCCGATAGCGAAAATGACGATGTCGGCCTGCAGGCGTTTGCCGCTTTCAAGGTAGCAGATGGTGTGATCATCCTTGTCCTCGAAACGCTGAATCTTGTCGGAAAGATAGAGTTCGATGTGCTTGTCGCGCAGATGGCCGTGAATGATCGCTGCCATCTCAAAATCGAGCGGCGCGATGACCTGATCAGCGCCTTCCACCAGCGTGGTATGTAGCCCGCGCTCATGCAGGTTTTCGGCCGCTTCGACGCCGATGTAACCGCCGCCGATGACGATGGCGCGGCGCGCTGGAGTCTCATTCAGATGCGCCATGATACGGTCGAGATCGGGGATGTTGCGCAAAGTGAATACCCGCTTCGAATCGATTCCCGGCAGCTTGGGCTTGAAGGGCTCTGCACCGGGCGAGAGCAGTAGGCGGTCGTAGGATTCGTCAATTTCAGTGCCGGTTTCCAGATTGCGCAGGCGCACGGTTTTGGTGGCACGGTCGATGGCGATGGCCTCGGTCAGCGGGCGCACATCAACTTTGTAGCGGTTGCGAAAGAGGTCGGCAGTGGCGACCAGTAATTGTTCGCGCTCGGCGATGGCACCGGAAATATGGTAGGGCAGGCCGCAGTTGGCAAAACTGACGTAAGGGCCGCGTTCGACCATGATGATTTCCGCGGATTCGTCGATGCGCCGCAAACGGGCAGCGGCGGTAGCGCCGCCAGCAACGCCGCCAATGATGATTGCTTTCATGGATGCTCCAAAATATTAATATCAGTAATCGATTATATACAAACTTTCCGGATGTGTCGCCTATTATTGCCAGGGTGCTTTTGCTAACCGATTTACCGCGTGCCTGGCACTCTTGCATTCCGTTGGTCGAGCATGGACAATTGACTCGAAGGCTCCGAAGCCAGATTCAACGCCACTTGTCAAAAATATGAACGAAAAGAAACCATCAGATCAGGAAATTGCTTCGGCCATTGCTGAAGCAATTCGTGCCAAGCGGGGAGGGCGTCGTGCCTCCTCGGCAGAAGAGCTTGCTGCGCAGGAAGCCTTACTGCTGGCGGATTTGGAGAGTTTCCAGGATAGCGCGCTGGATTGCATTATTGAGAATGAGAGTGCTCGGCCGCCTGTCGCAAACGTATCATCAGGGGCGGCGTTTCCCGAAATTGGCAGGATGGGCGTCAATCCACCTAAGGAGTGCGCACGCCCGCAGCCGGAGATTCAGGCGCCACGCGAGGCATCGTCGGTGGCGGCAACCGGATTGCTGGCGCAGCTCAAGCAACAAGCGGAACAAGTCAACCTGCAAAATAGCGTGCAATCGAAAATTAGTGCCGAGGCTTCCCTGCTTGTAAACGAGGGGCTGCAACGGGTTTTTGAATACCTCAATGAACTGGTGACGCAACTCAACGTTCTGCATCCCGTCATTTCGCGTGAGTACACGCTTTTTGGTGTCATCGAGTTCAAGGATCTGGTTTGGCAGAGGGGCTTTGTGGATTACCGCACCAATTCCAACAAGATGGGAGATGCTGCGGTGCTGGAGAGTGTCAATTTCTCGTTCAACCTCAAGGCTGATCGGGAGGTTGTTCTGGAGCGCGAGGCCTCGGCTATCGAAAGCCTGAGCGAACTGCTGTACGACAACGGTGTGGTGTTCCGCTGTCAGGAAAAGCGCAACCAGCGGCAAATGGTGGAAAGCGCCACCTTTTATGTGGCGCCCGAGATCAAGGCCACGCTTTGTTGGCGGGCGGATATCGAAAAAAGAGGGGTAGTGCTGGAGGCGCGCAACTTTGAACGCTTTGGCGATACGCGCTATTTTCTGTCGGCGGAAGTGCTGACCCAGGAAATGCTGGAGGAGTTTGGCCGCCTGCTGTTGGGGCAGGCAAACCGGTTTCGGGATTTTGCGCGGCGCTAAATAATTGTCTTTCGGCGCTCGTTGCGTGCGCAGTCGAGCGCCGGAAGTGACTTCTTCAGTGCCTGACAAACCCCATCGGCCGTTCCTGTCGCACCTCTGGCTTGATGGCGTGTTCGCGTTCGAGTTGCGTCAGGAAACGGTCGGCGTCGATCGGCTCGTCAAAGAGTAGCCATTGACGTCTAGCTGTTGCAAAGTCGCCAGGGGTCAGCAGGGGCAGCTTTTTCAATCTGGCGCGCTGCGTGGCCGAGAACAGACTCTCCTTCCCACCCAGCGCTTCGCCGATAAACATGCGTTCGCGCTGCTCGGCGTTGAGCGCCAGGAACTTGATCTTGAACGAGAAACGGCGCAGCGCCGCCTCGTCGATGCGGTCGATCAGGTTGGTGGTGCACACGAAAATACCCTTGAAGCGTTCCATGCCCTGCAGCATTTCATTGACTTCGCTGACCTCGAAATTGCGCTCTGCCATGCCGCGGCTGTTGAGAAAACTGTCGGCCTCGTCGAGCAGCAGCACGGCACCTTCCTGTTCGGCCTGATCGAACATGGCGGCCATGTTCTTCTCGGTTTCGCCGACGAACTTGCTGACCAAATCGGAGGCGCGGCGAATCATCAGCGGTCGGCCTATGGCCTGCGCCATGTGTTCGGCGAGCGCCGTCTTGCCGCTGCCAGGCATGCCGTAGAAACATAGTGTGCCGCTTTTCTTCGTCTGCAGCGCGCTGATCATGCGCTCAAGCGAAAAATCCATCTCGAAATTGAGCAGCGACAGGTCGTAGTGCGTCACCACCGTGCGCGCGCCCGGTGCTGCCTTGATGCCCATGGCGCGGTCGCTGGCGGCCAGTTGGCGTTCGATCAGCGCTTCCGCCGGTTCGTCGAGCGCGGTGCGCGCCAGGTGGACGAAGCGTACCGCCGATTCGATCTGCGCCGGCGTCAGGGTCGGACGCTCGACCAGACGGGCGACGAATTCGGCGCTGACGTCAAGCCCTTCAAGGTGCTTGCTGACAATTTTCTGGCGCACATTGGCGGGTGGGTTTTTCAGTTCGAGGTGATACTGGAAGCGGCGCAAATAGGCCGCGTCAATCTGCCGGATATTGTTGGAAATCCAGATGGTCGGCACCGGGTTGGTTTCCAGGGTGCGATTGACCCAGGCTTTGCCGCTCACCGAACTGCCGGACGGTTCGCTGACGCCGGTGAAGGCCATCAGTTCCATGCCGGCGCTGGCCGGAAAGACATCCTCGACTTCGTCGAAAAGCAGTGCCGTGTTGCGCCGACCCTTCAGGAAGGACTGGGCGATCTGCATGGAACGATAGCGGTCGCGACCGCTCATGCTGCCGCCCTGGGCATTGGCGCTTTCGACTTCGTACAGCTCGCAATGCGCTTCTTGCGCCAGCAGCCGAGCCAGTTCGGTCTTGCCGGTGCCGGGAGGGCCGTAGATCAGGATATTGACTCCCGCTTCGCCCTTTTGCGCCGACGCGCCGAGCAGGGCGGTCAGGTATCGGGCGTCGTGCTCGATATGGGCGTAATCGGCAAAGGCGAGCCGAGTCGGTTGGGCGGGACGGGTGAAAACGGCCATCAGCTCGGCCTCGTCGGCGTAATCGCGCAGCAAAGGCGGCAGAAAGCGGTCGGCCAGACGCAAAACGTCGCCGAGATCGGAAATGGAGGCTTCGGAAAGAGGGGCGTCGATAAGGCCAAGCGTTTCCAGTCGCCCGCCGGGCTGCAGGGCGCCGCTGATGTCGAGCGCTGGCACTTTGGCCATTTGCGCCAGGAATTGATAGGCTTCCAGCCCCTGCGCCAACTTGCAGTCAGTTAGCACGGTGTGTACATCGCGCCGGTATTTGGCCAGGGCACAAGCGCCAAGCAGCCAGGCTTCGGCGCTGGTTAGCCCCAGCACTCGGGCGAGCAGGGCGATATTGTCGATGAGCTTGACGGGTTGGCCGCGCAGTTCGGCGTCGAGCCCCAGACGCGTTGTTTCGAGCAAGGATTGCACGTCCTTGCTGTTCTGTTTGACGAATTCGTCGAGATAGAAATAGACGGTGTTGTCTGCCGCCAGCGAACCCGGCCAGACGCCATGCCTGTCCATGAATTCCTCGACGGACAGGTCGGCGCAGCCGAGCCATGCGTCGTAATCGGCGCAGCGATTGGCCAGAAAGCGCTGCAGGCGCTGCACAACGCTGCGCGGCCAGATCAGGTAGGGCGCAACGATGGCAAGGACGTCATTGATATTGCTGCGCAGCGAAAAGCGCGGCCCGAACTGGCTGACAACATCCAAAACGAAGTGGGCGCAGGCCAGATCAGTCGGCGTGGCCGGATGTTCGCGCGGCAGGCGCAGGCAATCGGCGGAGATAGATGAAGTCTTGTCCATGTCGTCCCCCTTTCAAAGGTGAAAGAATGAACGCAGGGATGGTGAATGGGAATACGCCGTTAATGTTTGCTTACATTTCTGCTTCAGGAACCGTGATGATGTTCCGCCACGTGGTGGGTCTCCGCAGCGCTGCGGTGATGCAGCACAGCATGAATATCCTCATGCGGCGTTGGTTTGCCAATCCAGTGCGGCAAGAGAGAGCCGGTGACCATGCCGATGAAGGAGATACAGAAACCGATCAGTTGCGGCGGGATCGGACAGGTTTCGCCGATGAAAATTTCAATCAGCAGCCAGGAAACGATGCCGCCGACAATGGCGAAAAGTGCCCCTTGCGTGTTGGCGCGTTTCCAGAAGGCACCGGCAAAGAGTGGAATGAAGGCTCCGACCAGCGTGATCTTGTAGGCGTTTTCCACCATCTTGAAAATTGAAGCGTCGGAAAGCAGGGCAAAGGCCAGCACGAACATGGCGAAAATGAAAAGCGAGAAGCGCATGACGCGCAGGGTGGTGCGGTCGGTCATGTGCGGGAAAAAGTCACGGACGATGTTTTCGGAAAAGGAAACGGCGGGTGCCAGCAAGGTGGCCGAGGCGGTGCTCATGATGGCGGAAAGGACAGCGCCAAAGAACAAAGCCTGCGCCAACAATGGGATATGGTTTGACATCACCAGGGTCGGCAACACCATTTGCGAATCGTTCTCCATCAAGCCTTTGAATAGTGCAGGGTCGATCAGGGTGGCGGAATAGGCAATGAACATGGGAATGAAGGCGAAGCAAAAATAGATGCTGGCGCCAAGAATGGAACCCCAGATGGCGATCTTGCCGGAGCGGGCCGAGGTGACGCGCTGGAAAACGTCCTGCTGCGGAACCGAGCCCAGCATCATGGTCATCCAGGCGCCGAGAAAGCTGATCCATTTCAGAGCGTCGGCGGGTGGGAAGAAATTGAGTTTGCCGGCTTGGCGGGCATGTTCGATGACCGGAGCGACGCCGCCGGTCATCGTGGTGACAATGTAACCGATGAAGATCAGTCCGACCATGATCATGATCATCTGGACGAAATCGAGGATGGCGACCGAGAGCATGCCGCCGAAAGTGGTGTAGGTGAGAACGACGGCAGCGCCAATCACCATGCCCCAGTTCTGCGAGATGGCGCCGTTCGTGACGACAAAGAAAACCAGGCCGAGCGCTTTGACCTGGGCGGACACCCAGCCCAGGTAGGAGATGACGATGCAGATGGTGGTCAGCACTTCCGCCGTGCGGTTGTAGCGCATGCGGTAGTAGTCACCGAGGGTGATGATATTGAGTTTGTAGAGGAAGGTGGTGAAGAAAAAACCGGCGATGATGAGGCACAGTGAGGCGCCGAAAGGGTCGGCGACAACCCCCCCCAAACCTTCCTTGACGAAAGTGGAGGAAACGCCAAAAACCGCTTCAGCGCCGAACCAGGTGGCGAAGACGGTGGCAGTGACGATCGGCAGCGGCAGGTGGCGACCGGCGACGGCAAAATCCTTGGTGTTGTGCACCCGGGTGGCCGCAATTAGGCCGATACCGATGGAGATGAGCAGATAGAAGACAACCAGCCAGATCAGCATGATAATGATCCATCAAAACAGTGGGTTGAAAGGTGGCGAATTATAACGGTATCAGTGCAAAGTATCGCCAAGCAGACCTGATTTTCTGACGGCGGCAAGAAGCTGAACGCGATTTTCGACCGCGAAGTTGCCGTACAAGCGTTTCAAGTACCACTTGATGGTTTCGTCGGAAAGGAAAAGCTTGGCAGCAATTTCGCGGTTGCGCAGCCCTTGTTCGAGCAGTCGCAGAATTTGTACTTCGCGTTGATGCAGATGGTCCGGCAGGGGAAGGTGGGCTTCGGCGCCTGGGCGATCGCTATCGGCTTGATGCGGGAGCGTTTCCAGCGATGCCGACAGGCGGCGAAAGGGATAACTGACGCCGCCGGCATGCGATAGTTTGCGTGCTTCGGCAAGACAGTCCGGGTTTGCAGGCGAGTTGCCGGGGCGGACAGGCGATGTCATGGCGCGCAGAAGCAGGAATTCAATGACGTGCCGCCAGCGTCCGGCAGCCCGCGCACCGGCCTCGCCCGCCAGCGCCATGTCCTGCGCTTCGTTGTTGCGGTGCTGGGCAATTAGCCAGGTACATTGCAGCGCCAGCCAGGCCTCGAAATTTTCGCCACTGGTTTGACCGTTCTCTTGCAGAGTACGGCTGGCGCGTTCAAGCAGGGTGTCGGCATTGTCCAGTGCGTTATCAGAAATGTGCAGCAAAGCTTCGCAAAGGTCGGCGTGGAAAAGGACACGGCTGGTCTGCTCGGGCAAAGCGATGGAACGTGCCTTGTCGAGATCGGCCAGCGCAGCGTCTTGATTGCCGCAATCAGCGTTGAAACGGGCGCGCGTCACCAGGGCAAGGCCAAGATGGCCGGATTGCGGCGCATGTTCAAGAGTTTTGATGGCATCGTCGATGCTGGTGAGCGCTTCGTGTGACCTGCCGCAATCCATGAATGCGCGCGCCTGCAAGGTGCGTAATTGCCCCGTTCCGCAGCAGTTTGCGCCGGTGTCGGGCGAAAGACCGTCGAGCCAGCGCGCGAGCTTGCTCAAGGCGCGGTCGGGGCGAGCCTGCAGGAGGTCAATCAAAGCCTGGCCGTGTCGAGCCAGGCAGTCCAGCGCCAGGAGTTTGTGGCTGCTGGCAAGTTCAGCGCCATCACGATAGGCGGCCTGTGCCCCGGATAAATCTCCACGGCAGCGCCGCACATGGCCGAGGACAATATGGGCACAGGCTAACGGAACCGGTTCGGATTCGTCGAAAAGCTCCGGCCAATGCTCACCCATGGCAGGCGTGGCGGGCCAGTCATGGCGGCAAAAATCGCTCATCGTCTGCAGCAATTGTTCTTCGCCGCTCGCGCCCTTATTCTCGTGAGAAGCTTTGCCTTCGCGGATTCGGCGTGCGTCGGCCAGGGCAGTGCAGGCAGTTAACGGCTGGTTTGAAGTGAGAGCACACCATGCACGCAGAAGCGAGAGTTGTGGCGAGGATTTGACGCGTGTTGGCGGCAGACAATCCAGCCAGCACTGTAGTTCCTGTCCGTTGTCCTTGAGAAGCAAGGAACGACCATGGGTAGAAAGCAGACGTGTGGCTTCTTCTAACGCGCCGGCGGCAAGCAGGTGATGCAAGGCCGGGCTGAGCAGGCTGTGTGCGAGATACCAGTCGCCAGCTCGGCGGTTAAGATCTATGGCAGTTTCCCGTTCCTCTGCCCATAAACGGCGTCGAAGGTAGTCAAGCAGCAAACGCGGATAGTGCAGCCATTCGTCATCTTCACGGTGGGCGAGCTGGTATGAGCGCTCCAGCGTTTTCAGGTGATTATGGCTTCCGACCGAATTGAGGATGGCGTTGCAAAGCGATGGGCAAAGCCGTTCGGGTAAGGACGTGTGCAGCAGAAAAGTCTGAAGTTCGGTGGGCAGTTCGAAAAGAAGCTCATCAAGCAGGTGGTCGGCGAAATGCTCGGCAATAATATTGTCGATCCGGTCACTTGTACTTGGCGCGCCAAACTTGTCCAGGGCTTCAGCGGCGAGGCGAACAGCGCATGGCCAACCTTCGGTGTAATGCATGATGCGGTCGATTTCGGCTTCATCCAATTGGAGTGAATGCTGCTCACGCAGGTAAGACTGCGTTTCGTTTTTGCTGAAACAAAGTTCTTGCCAGCCAAGGTCTATTGTCCAGTTGCGTGAACGCGCCCAGGCCAGTGTCTGCGGAAAGTCGCGCTGGCTGGCCACGGCAAGATGAACATTGGCTGGCAAGTAACGCAGAAAATAGCTCAGTAACTCGCAAATGTGAGGGTTATCAACGACATCAAAATTGTCGAGAAAAAAGACAATGCTCTTGCCAATCGCGGCAAGAGCATTGATAAGCGTATTGATAGCGCTTTCGGGCGTTAATCCTTGTGCGGCCGGAATGGCGGGGAAGGCGTGGGAAAGTGCCTGGTGCAGATGAGCGATAAAAATTTGCGGGATTTTTTCATCGCTATCGAGGCTCAGCCAGGCTGCGGTAATGCCTTCGGCTTGCAGTTGCCGGTAGGCGTTTGCCAGCAAGCTGGTTTTTCCCGAGCCGACAGGCGCGACGAGCAGTGCCAGTCGCCTGCTGCGCACAGCGCAAATACGTTGCAGTAATTGTGGGCGCGGCAGGACATTGTATTCGTCGTTACCAGGGCGCAGCTTGGTAATCGGCAAGGGGCAGGGCAATTCGCGCTTAGTTCTCTCTGTCATTCTTGACTTTCCCCCCGTTCGGGGGGTGTTTCGTTCGCGGATGTCGTGAAATATACCTCAGCTCATCCGATCCGTATTAGAATCCGCTCTCCGGCGTGACCGAAAAAAGCTGATTCTGACACGCTCAAGATGAAACCGGAATGGACTACAATCCTTCTGGTCATTATTGTGAACGGATTGTGGCGGTCGTATTACGAAGTTGAGTTTTATTTCATCATCCCAAAAGGAGACAAAATGCGTATTCATCGTTTAGCATTGGCTGCAGCTGTCGTTGCCGGTATTTCCGGCTCCGCAGTTGTTCAGGCCGCAGATCTTAAAATTGCTCACATCATCGGCCGCACCGGCCCGATGGAACCCTTCGCCACCCAAGCCAGTCGTGGTTTCAAGCTCGGTCTGGAATATGCTACCGGCGGCAAGATGGAAGTCGCTGGCCGCAAGATCGTCGTCCTCGACAAGGACGACCAGTTGAAGCCTGACAATGGCAAGCAATTGCTGCAAGCCGCTTTCAAGGACGAAGGCGTTGATATCGCCGTCGGCCCGACCAGCTCCGCTGTTGCCCTGGCCATGATCCAGGTTGCTCGTGAAAACAAGAAAATTCTGATTATCGACCAGGCCGCTGCCGAAAACCTGACTGGTAACAAGGGCAGCCGTTATGTCTTCCGTACTGGTCGTAATTCCGACCACGACGCTTACGCCAACGCCGCTGTTTATGCCAAGCCGGGTAACTTCATCGCCACTCTGGCTCCGGACTACTCCTTCGGTCGCGAAGGTATTGCCTCCTTCAAGCAAGCCCTGAAGGGTTCGCCTGCTCAGTTGGTTGAAGAAGTTTACGCACCGGCCAACAACGCCGACTTCACGCCGCAAGCCACCAAGCTGTTCAACGCCCTGAAAGACAAGCCGGGCCGCAAGATCATTTGGTACATTTGGGCTGGCGCCGGTAACCCGCTCAAGATCATGGATCTGGATCCGAAGCGTTATGGCATCGAAGTCATCAGCGGTGGCGGTACTGTTCTGCCCTTCATGGGCGCAGCCCGTCCGATGGTTGGCAACGAGTCTGCTACGGCTTACTACTTCAAGTGCCCGAAGAACGCCATCAACGACTGGATGGTCAAGGAACATCAGAAGCGTTACAACTCGCCACCTGATTTCTTCACTGTCAATGGCTTCATGACCGCCCAGGCTATCGTCGAAGCCGTCAAAAAGACCAACGGCAAGACCGACGACACCGAGCTGCTGATCAAGACCCTCAAGGGTCTGGCCTTCGACAGCCCGAAGGGCAAAGTGTTCTTCAACAAGGACAACAACCAGCTCATGCAAGTCATGTACCACTTCAAGTACAAGCTGAATCCGGAAATGGACAACAGCCCGACCAAGGGTGTTGACCTGGATTGCATCCGTGAAATCCCGATCTCCGAAATGAAGATCCCGGCCATGGTGCTGAAGGACTAAGTAGTCAAGCAGGGGCGGTTGAACATGAGCAATCATGACGACCGCCCCGTTTTTTGTTTTCCTTTATCGAGTCCATCCTCATGAAACAGCCCACTGCGTCGCAAACTCCCGTGTTGGAAACGCGCGGCCTGACAGTGCGCTTCGGCGGCCATGTGGCGGTCAATTCGGTGAGCTGCGCTTTTAGCGCTGGCAGCCTGACCGCTATTGTTGGGCCGAACGGCGCCGGCAAGACCACGTATTTCAACCTGATTTCAGGCCAGATTCCCGTTTCCGCTGGAGAGGTTTTCCTCTTTGGTGAAAACATTTCCAAATTATCCACGCCGATGCGTACCCGTCGCGGTATCGGTCGAGCTTTCCAGTTGACCAACCTGTTCCCTTTCCTGTCGGTACAGGAAAATGTCCGCATCGCCGTGCAAGCGCGCGCTGGCATCGGGGCCAACATGTTCGGTATGTGGAGCGGCCACCGCGAGCTGATCGAGAAGGCCAACATGATTCTCGAACAGGTGGCACTGACCAAGCAGGCCTACGTTCAGGCACGCGCCCTGCCACACGGCGACCAGCGCAAGCTGGAAGTGGGGTTGATGCTGGCGCTGGAGCCCGAGGTGTTCATGTTTGATGAACCGACGGCCGGCATGAGCGTGGACGAGGTTCCAGTTATTCTGGATCTCATCAAGAAGATCAAGGATCAGGGCGACAAGACCCTGCTTCTGGTTGAACACAAAATGGATGTGGTTCGCGAACTTGCCGACCGCATCATCGTGCTGCATAACGGCACCCTGGTGGCTGATGGCGATCCTGAAACGGTCATTGCCTCCGACATCGTGCAGGAAGCCTATCTGGGTGCGGCACCCGATAAATCCAAGGAGGCCAAGAAATGAGACCGCCACTCCTCAAGCTCGAAGGGGTCAATACCCATATCGGGCCGTATCACATCCTGCATGGCGTCGATTTCGAAGTCCCCGAAGGCGAGCTCACCATGCTGCTCGGCCGTAACGGCGCTGGCAAAACGACTACCCTGCGTACCATCATGGGTTTGTGGCAGGCTTCGGCTGGCAAGGTAATCTACGACGGCCACGATATTGCTGACCTGCCGACACCGACCATCAGTAATATGGGTATTGCCTACGTACCGGAAAATATGGGCATCTTTACCGACCTGACGGTGCGCGAGAACATGGTGCTGGCTGCACGCAATGGCGCCATGGACAACGCCCGCCTGGACTGGATCTTTACCTACATGCCGGCACTCAAGAAGTTTTGGGAACATCCGGCTGGCCTGCTCTCCGGTGGCCAAAAGCAAATGCTGTCCATTGCCCGCGCCATGGTCGAGCCGCGCCGCTTGCTGCTCATCGACGAGCCGTCCAAGGGTCTGGCCCCGGCCATCATCCAGAATCTGGTGAGCGCCTTCAAGGCCATGAAGGAATCCGGCGCGACCATTCTGGTGGTCGAGCAGAATTTCAACTTTGCCAAGAGTCTTGGCGACACGGTGGCAGTGATGGATAACGGCAAGGTGGTGCATCGAGGCACCATGGCTGCTCTCGCTGCCGATGAAGCGCTTCAGCAGAAACTGCTGGGGCTTTCCCTTGACTCGCATCAATAGGAGGCGACATGTCTAACAAGCAAGCACTTGCCGCAGACGATTCGCTGCCCAAGAAAAAACTGGATCTGATTCCCGTCTTCCTGATTCCTGTGTTGGCTCTGCTCGTCCTGCCGCTCTATCACCTGCTGAGTGCGGGATCGACGGCGGACTGGGCGACGGCGACCATTGCCGGCATCGGTATGGGACTGATCATTTTCCTGGTGGCTTCCGGCTTCTCGCTGGTTTTTGGCCTTATGGACGTGCTCAATTTTGGTCACGGCATCTTTGTGACCTTGGGCGCCTACTTTGGCGTCACTTTCCTGGCGCCGATGCAGAGCTGGTATGAAGATCCACAGAGCATTGCCCTCAACCTGCTGGCACTGGCTGCTGCTGCCGGCTTGGGCATGCTGGTGACGGCGGTAATTGGCCTTGTCTTCGAACGCGTTATTGTTCGTCCAGTGTATGGTGCTCACCTCACCCAGATTCTGGTGACTTCAGGTGGTCTGATTGTCGCAGGCGAACTGTGTATCGTTTTCTGGGGGCCGGATACATTGCCCTTGTTGCCGGCGCCATCCTTGACTGGCGCTCTGACGATCGGCAATTTTGCTGTGGAAAAATTCCGCCTGATGACCTTGGTGGTGGGTATCGTTCTGTTCCTGATCATGCAATTGCTGCTCAATCGCACCAAACTCGGTTTGCTCATCCGGGCTGGCGTGCAGGATCGTGAAATGGTCGAAGCCCTCGGTTACAAGGTGAAGTTCCTCTTCGTCGCGGTCTTTGCTGCTGGTGCAGCGCTGGCCTCGCTGGGTGGCACCTTCTTCGGTATCTTCATGAATGGCGCTGGCGTTGGCTTGGGACCGGCAATGATGATCAACATCTTTATCGTTATCATTATTGCGGGTATGGGTTCGGTTGGCGGTGCGTTGATTGCCTCCATCATGGTCGGCATTACAGCTAACTTTACCGGTTCGCTGTTCCCCAATCTGCAGGCTTTCTCCAGTATTGCCTTGATGTGTCTCATTATTCTGTGGAGACCGCAGGGCCTCTATCCAGTCGCCAAGCGCTAGGGAGTCGATAAATGTTAAATGCACTGTTTTCAGGGGACTTTCCCCGCAGCAAACTGCTGACGGCGCTTCTCCTTCTCGTTGTCGTGGGGCTTATTTTGACCCCCTTGGCGGGCGACAAGGCGATGGGCGTTGGCGCCAAGATTTGCGTCTTCATCATCCTGGTGGCAAGTTTTGACCTGATGCTGGGTTACACCGGTATTCTGTCATTTGCCCATACCATGTTCTTTGGTATTGGCGCTTACAGTGTGGCGATGATCAGTTCCATGCCGGAGGAGCACCACTGGTGGGCCATGGGGCCGGGCTGGACTTCCGTTGGCGTTGGTGTCATCACGGCACTGGTGGTTTCAGCGGTGGTTGCGCTCGTGATCAGTATTTTCAGCCTGCGGGTACGCGCCTTGTACTTTTCCATGATTACCTTGTCGGTGGCCGCTTCCTTCCAGATTCTCTGCCAGCGTTCGACAGAAATCACCGGTGGTGATGATGGCGTGAATTTCAAGGTGCCGGCATTGCTGGATCCGGCGACGGTCTTTGCCGACCCGATCAATATCTTTGGTTACATGGTCGAAATCAACGGCATGTTGCTGGCGTACTTCGGCATTTTCATTTTTGCCATAGTCCTCTTTCTGTTCATGCTGCGCGTCATCAATTCGCCTTTTGGGCGGGTTCTGCAGGCCATCCGGGATAACGAGTTTCGCGCTGCGGCTATCGGCTACCGGGTGGTTTACTATCGCTCGACTTCCGCCGTCGTTGGTTCGTGCGTTGCTGCGTTGGCCGGTTGTGCTTATGCCCTCTGGCTGCGTTACAACGGTCCGGAAACGACTTTGGGCTTCGGCATCATGATGGATATTCTTTTCATGACGGTGATTGGCGGTATGGCGACCTTGTATGGCTCCGTTCTCGGCGCCAGCATCATGCTGCTGGCTCAGGGCTACCTGCAGGATCTGATGAAGATTTTGGTCAAGGAAGTCGAAGGCATTCCTATCGTCTCCGGTCTGCTGCACCCGGATCGCTGGTTGTTGTGGATGGGCATCTTCTTCATCATCGTGGTTTACAACTTCCCCTGGGGTATTGTTGGCAAACTGCGGATGCGCGCCCTCGGCATCAAGTAATCAAATAGTTAGACCAGAAAAGCGCCGCTTCGTCGGCGCTTTTTTTTCGCCAAAAGCAAATTACTCGCGCCGACCGGGGGTAAAAGGCCGAAAATAGAGGCATGGCGGCGAAAGCTGGACGCCACCGCAAATCCTCGTTTTACCTCGTCAGCAGATAACATCACCATGTTGTCATAGGCTGGCAATTTTTTTGAAGTCGCAACCGAAAGGAGAGTATTCATGAGCGAACCCGTAGGCATCGTTGGCTATGGCCTTTATATCCCCGAAACCTTCATGAGCGCAGCCGATATTTCCGCTGCCACTGGCGGCAAATGGAGTGCCCAGGCCGTGATAGAAAAGCTGGGCGTTATCAAGAAACCGGTGCCGGGACCTGATGATGGCACTCAGGAAATGGGTGTTCGTGCTGGCCTGGACGCGCTCAAGCGCACGGGTATGGATCCGATGGATATTGATCTGGTGCTTTGTATCGGTGAAGAGTGGAAGGAATATCCACTGACCACCTCCGCCATCTATATCCAGGAAAAGATCGGTGCCAAGCGTGCCTGGTCTATCGATCTGCAGCAGCGTTGCAACACCACCGTGGCGGCGATCAAGATTGCCAAGGACATGATGCTGTCTGACCCGGAAATCAAGACTGTGATGATCGTTGGTGGTTATCGTAATGGCGACTTCATCGACTACATGGATCCCGGTGTTTCCTTCATGTTTAATTTGTCGGCTGGCGGCGGTGCCCTGATTCTGCAACGCGGCTACAACAAGAACGTGATTCTTGGTTCGCACATCATGACTGATGGTTCGCTGTCGCGTGATGCTGGTGTGAAGTGTGGTGGCATCAACTACCCGATTGAAAAGCTGCCGGAAGCCGAATTGGCCGATATGCGTGCGCGTGGCAATCTGTCGCTCAAGGTTTTTGATGGCGAGCACATGAAGAACCGCCTGAATGAAGTCTCGGTTCCCAACTGGTACCAGTGTATCGACAAGGCTCTGGAAAAATCCGGCAAAACGCGCAAGGATCTTGGCTTCTTCAATATTTTGCACTTCAAGCCCTCGATGTTTGATGTCATGCTGGCTGACCTGGGCATGACGCGCGAGCAGTCGGTTTATCTCGACGAATACGGTCACATGGGACAGATCGACCAGATGCTGGTCATCCACGAAGGCGTCAAGCAGGGCAAGCTGAAGGACGGTACGCTGATGGTTATCACGGCCGCCGGTATTGGCTACGTCTGGGGTGCGACCATCGTCGCCTGGGGCGAGCAGAAGTAATTTAGTGGCTGTAGTAAAAGCCGGGGCGACGGATCGCCCCGGTCTCCGAATCGATTTCGGGAGAAACGCATGCTGGTCTGGAATGCCCATCGAACCAACGCCATTGTGATCCGCAACGACGGCCGTAACATTCGCCTTGTGCCGATGAAGTCAGGCAAGCTGGTGGTCGTGCGAACCACACGCGACAAATTTGATGCCGAATGGCAGCCTCATGAATATCCGCTGGAGAAAGCGCTGTCGAGCTTTCTTGAGCACGCCCACCAACAGGGCGCCACGAGCGAAGCACTTAAAGGTCTGCAGACCCTTGCGGCGCGCGATCAAACCGTCATTCACCCCTTGTTTTAGGATTTTTGCCAATAATGTGGTTTAGAAACCTGCAGCTCTACCGTTTGCCCGTTCCCTGGAATTTGACCCTCGAACAATTGGAAAGCCAACTGCAGCGCGGGGTTTTTCAGCGCTGCCCGAGCAACGAGCCGATGAGTCGGGGCTGGGTTTCGCCACGCGGCGATGGCGCGCTGGTTTATGCCCAAAATAGGCAATGGCTACTGGCGCTTTGTACCGAGCAACGCCTGTTGCCTGCCGCCGTCGTCGGTGATGTGGTGGCCGAAAGAGCGGCCGAAATGGCCGCACAAAATGCCTTCCCGCCCGGTCGCAAGCAGCTGCGTGAACTGCGCGAAAGGGTCACCGAGGAATTGATGCCCAAGGCTTTCACACGCAAACACAAAACCCAGATCTGGATCAATCCGCAGCAAGGCTGGCTGGGTATTGATGCGGCCAGTCCGGCCAAAGCCGAAGAAGTGCTTGAACATTTGCGCTGGACGCTTGATGAATTTCCGCTTGAGCTCCTGCACACAGAACGATCACCAGTTTCCGTCATGGCTGATTGGCTGGCTTCTGGTGAAGCGCCAACCAATTTCAGCATTGATCGCGATTGCGAACTGAAGTCGATCAGCGAAGAAAAAGCCGCTGTGCGTTATGTGCGCCACTCGCTTGAAGGCGAAGAGATTCGCGCCCATCTGGCGGCAGGCAAAGCGCCGACACGCCTGGCACTGACCTGGAACGAACGTATTTCCTTCATCCTGACCGAGAAGACGGAAATCAAACGCCTGGCCTTCCTGGATCTGCTCAAGGAAGAAGCGGAAAAGAATATCGAAAACGCCGATGAACAGTTTGATGCCGATTTCGCCATCATGAGTGGCGAGTTCGGCCGCTTTTTGCCCGATTTGATTGCGGCTTTGGGTGGTGAAACGAAAGAGGCCAAATAGGGAACTTACGCCGAGCCTGCTAGGGCTCGGCGCAGGCGGTCATTAACGGCAGACCATGCGGGCGTGTCCGGTGTCTGTTCGACCAGAATGACGTCAGCGCCGCAATTATCGAGGTCGCGCAGCGCCGCATAAAGGGCGTGAGCGTAGCCGACAGGGTCATCCGGTAGCAAATTGAACGCGGATTTTGGCAGCGCGTCGGCACAGGTTTGCAGATCAGGGCTGTGGATGAGCAGCGCGACAGTATTTGAATGGAGCTGATTCGAGATTTCAGCCTTGGCCAGCATCCGCATCGCCGTGCTCGGCGCATAGTGCGCCGGTAGCGAACCAGAAACACGTGGCGCGCCTTCGGCCGTCTCGATCGGCGGTTCCATGCCCAACACTGCGGCCAGATGTGCCGGCGCTATGTGGCCGGGACGCAGAATGACGGGTTGCTGGCGCGAAAAATCAACAATGGTCGATTCAATGCCGACGGTGCAGGCGCCACCATCAAGAATCAGCGCGACGCGTTCACCCAATTCGGCGGCAACGTGGGTGGCGGTTGTTGGGCTGATGCGGCCAAAACGATTGGCGGATGGCGCCGCAATGCCGCCTTTGTCATTGCTGGCAGCAAAACGCCGCAGCAATTCAAGCGCAACCGGATGGCCGGGCACGCGCAGACCAACCGTTTTCTGACCACCCGTGATGGCATCCGGCACCCATGCCTGTTTTTCCAGAATGACGGTCAGAGGCCCCGGCCAGAACGCCTCCATTATTTCCCAGGCTGGATCCGGAATGTTTTGCGCCCAGTATCTGATCCAGTCCGCCGCCGCCAGATGAACAATGAGAGGATGGTCAGCTGGGCGGCCTTTGGCGGCGAAAATTTTGGCAACAGCCGCCGGGTTGGCGGCGTCAGCACCAATGCCATAGACTGTTTCAGTAGGGAAGGCGACGAGTTCACCAGCCACTAGCAAATCAACAGCGCGGATGAACTCGGTATCGGAAGGCGTCACTTTGTTAATCGAGTTCCGGCAGTTTGATCGCCAGCACCTTGGCGCTTTGCGCCTGCCGGAATTGCGCCAGTTTCTGGCGTACATTATCGTCTTCGACGGCCAGCATGGCGACGACGAAGAGGGCGGCGTTGGCCGCGCCTGCCTCGCCGATGGCGAAAGTGGCGACCGGAATGCCTTTAGGCATTTGCACCATCGAATAGAGCGAATCCTCGCCGCAGAGCGACTTGGTTTGCATCGGCACGCCGAGTACGGGCAACAGAGTTTTGGCGGCCAGTACGCCGGCCAGATGCGCCGCCCCGCCAGCGCCAGCAATAATGGCTTTGAGGCCGCGTTCCTGGGCAGTGGCGGCGTAGTCCAGAGCTTCATCCGGGGTACGGTGTGCGGAGAGCACGCGCGCTTCCCAGGCAATGCCAAACTCCCTGAACATGCGGGCGGCCTGTTGCATGACCGGCCAGTCGGAGTCGGAGCCCATCAGGATGCCGACAATCGGTTGGGCGTTGTCGTTCATTTCAATTCCTTTCTTTCAAGACGCGTTCAGCAGATTCAATAGTATTGGCGAGCAACATGGTGATGGTCATCGGGCCAACGCCGCCGGGTACCGGCGTGATCAGCGAGGCAACATCCTTGGCGGCGGCAAAATCGACATCGCCGCACAGCTTGCCGGCATCAGGCCCTTCGGGGATGCGGTTGATGCCGACGTCGATGACAACCGCGCCGGGCTTGATCATGTCAGCGCTCACAAAGCGCGGTTTGCCGAGCGCGGCCACCAGAATATCGGCGCGGCGGGTGTGGAAGGCCAGATCGCGCGTTTTGGAATTGCAGACTGTTACCGTGGCGCCGGCCGAAATCAGCAGCAGCGCCATCGGCTTGCCGACAATGTTGGAGCGGCCGATGACTACAGCCTCCTTGCCGGTAAGGTCAACGCCATACTTCTCGAACATTTTCATCACGCCATAAGGTGTGCACGGGATGAAGCGCGGATTGCCCTGCGCCAGCGCGCCGACGTTTTCGGCATGGAAACCGTCCACATCCTTCTCGGGCAGAATGGCTTCGAGGATGGCGTCTTCGTCGATGTGTTTGGGCAGCGGCAGTTGCACCAGAATGCCGTGAATAGCCGGATTGGCGTTGAGTTCGGCGATTTTGGTCAGTACTTCGGCCTGGCTGGTGGTGGCAGCGTAAACGATCTTTTCGGAATGCATGCCGAGGGCTTCACAAGCGCTCACTTTGTTGCGTACATAGACTTGGGATGCCGGGTCTTCTCCCACCAGAATGACGGCCAAACCCGGCCGCTGACCTTTTGCGGCAAGGGAGGCAACACGACTCTTGAAGCTGGCGCGCAACTCGTCAGCCAAGGCTTTTCCGTCGATAATCTGGGCGGTCATGGGGTGTCCTAACAGGGCAAACTTGATTGAAAAAACGAAACACAGGTTTAACTTTCGGGAGCCGAATTTTAACAGACCTGCGAATCAAGTAAGTGCCGTGAAAAGCACTCAGGGCATGATCTCGACGTACTCGTAGACTTCGCAATCGCGCAGGGCCCTTTTTACCGGCAGCGCCGCCTTGCCGTACCATTCCTGCGGGTTATGGCGGTCAATTTCCTGGCCCATGTGGCGCACCAGTTCGCAGATGGGTTCAACGACTTTGGCGCGATAATCCAGATCGTTTTTGACGTAAGCCAGATAAAGATTTTTCATGCAGTTGCGCCGGCAAAAATGAAAGGCTTCACAGCCATCACAGGGCATGTCGGCGTGCGGTTGCAGCGGCGAGGGCTTGAGCCAGTTGGCGATGATGTCGCCCTGCTGCATCTCCGGCAGGTACATCAAATCCGGGCAGGGGAAAATGCGCCCGTCTGGCATGACGTTGATGATGTGGGTGGAAACGCGGCACTGGGTCAGGCCGTGGTACAACTCGTCGGTACGCGAAGGCATGACCTTGTTGCGGACGCTACCCATGATGGGAATAATGGGAAAAAGCCGCCGCGGGTCGGCAAAGAAACGGTCAACCAGTTGCGTCAGCACTGCCTTGCGTTTGGCGATGGCCTCGGGCGCATAGGCTTCGCCGGCGACAAACTGGAAATAGACGTAATCGAAAAGGTGGGCGAGGTCGTCAATTTCCTCAAAGGTAATGTCGGGGTCGCTCCAGGTCATGCGGGCGGTCAGCGTGCCGGGCACGCGGTCGCGAATGGCATCGAGATTGCGCATGACCTGCCGGTAGACGCCACGGCCACGGTAATGGTCGGTAATGCGTTCGCCGCCGTCAACCGAAATCAGAATATTGGACAGGTTGTTGAGAATCTCATCGGGCAGATCATCAAGCAGGGTGCCATTGGTTTGTAACTGGTAGCGGTACTGCGGATGACGGCGCATGAATTCGAGCATGTACTCGCGGTTCATCGTCGGCTCGCCGCCATAAAAGGTGACGTAAATTTCCTTGCCGGCCAGTTGTTTGTCGATAAAGGCGTCGAGTTGATCGAAGCTGTAGCGCACCTGATCCTGCGAGCCGACAACGCCGCCTTCTTCGAGTGAGCAATAGCTACATTTAAGGTTGCAGCGCAGGGTGGTGAGCAACTGCAATTCGACGCGCCCGCCGATGATGGCCGGGGTGGCGCAATCCTCCACCAGCGGATGTGTGGTGGCGAAAAAAACGGGTTTACTGATGTGCGATTGAGTCACCGAGTTTGGCCGCAAAAGATCGGAAGAAAGCCCACGGCGGGCTGCTGGTTTGTCCGTTGTTCAATGAATTTTTTTCAGTTGCAGCGTTCCGCCACCAGCAGCCGAACCCCAGTTGCCCTTGATGGATTGGGCGTCGCCTGAAACCTTGGCGTCAATCGTGATGCCCTGGTCGTGACTGAATCTGAATCTGCCATCCCTGACTTCGGCGTGGTCAAAAGGCAGCTTCAGGGTTTGTTGAACCATGCCGAACCATACGATTTCGCCTTGCAGCCTGTTTTCCACGGAACCGGTGATGCTGGCACTGACTCTGCCATCGCGATCACCCTGCTTCCAGTAGCCTTGCCAATTGCCTTTGAGTTTGCTGGCGATGGCACTATCGTCGGCGATGGCCGCACCGCTTGCCGTCACCAGCACCAATAGGATTATGGCGGCAATACGTGATGGCTTCATGGTTTCTCCGGATGGTTTTGTTGGACAGCGGCCAAGGATAAAGCAAAGCGGCAGGAATTCAAGTGAAAATCACAGGCTGAAAGCACTGCCCGGCCGCGAATTTTCGTCTTGTCAGCTCAGTACAAAATTGACGGCGTCGCCAAAAAAGTCCTTCGAGCGCTCCATGGCCATCATGTGGCCGCAACCGGCATATTCCAGATACTTGGGGGTGCGGCCAAAGAGATCGAGAACCTTTTTTTGAACGAAGGGCGGTGTCAGGACATCTTCTTCGCCGGCGATCAAAAGCATGGGAACATCGACTTTCTTGAAATCATCGTAATAATTTTTGACATTGATCACGTAGTTCATCTGCGCTTCGATAATGCGCGCCAGTGCGAGGGCGCGATCTTTGTAACGCGCACTGAGGGCGGCTTTCAGCTTGGGGATGAAGGGCTCGATCACCTCCAGATAGGCACTGCTGAACAGGGTGCCGTAGAGGGTTTCGGCCCAAAGGTCGAGCATGCCTTCGCGCAGCAGCTTGATGCCGAATTCCGAGCCGTAAATGAAAGTTTTCTCCGGGCTGAGCAATACGCCGGAAAGAACGGCCTTGTTCACCATGGCGCTGTGTTGGCGCAAAAACTCGGCTTCGATGATGGAGCCGGAAGAGATGCCGATCAGGTTGGTTTGTTCGGGCTTGAGAGCCAGGGTCTCGATAATTTTTTTGAGGTAATCGGCATGGGCGCAAACGTCGTAGGGTTGATCGTCGGAAGTCGATTGGCCCTGGCCGCGAAAATCCCAGAACAGTTTATCGACGCCATCCCCGAAAAAGGGCAGAAACTGGAACCAGGAGCGGGTTTCCATTGAGACGCCATTGAAAACGACGACCACCGGCTTGGTTTTGTCGCCGAAGTAGTCGTAATGGATGCTGACGCCGTCTATTTCAACCTTGCCGGAGATGTCCGGGGTAGGGGCATTGGGTACCGACATTTGGGCTGGCTCCTGCTTGGGATTTATAAAACGATAACAGTTTATACTGAAATTGTTGCCCACACCGGGGCGTGGTCGGAAGGCCTTTCAAGCCGGCGCGGTGCCTTGTCAATGCCGGCCGCGTGGCAGTTTTCTGCCAGTGTGTTCGAGAGCAGGATGTGATCGATACGCAAGCCCTGGTTGCGCTGAAAGCCCAGCATGCGGTAATCCCACCAGGAAAAGGATTTTTCCGGTTGCTCGAAGAGGCGGAAGCTATCCTGCAGGCCACAATCGAGCAAGCGCCGAAAAGCGTCGCGCTCGGCTTCTGAAACCAGAATCTGCCCTTGCCAGGCTCTGGGGTCATGCACATCGGCGTCTGCCGGGGCAATGTTGAAATCGCCACACACGGCCAGTTGCGAAGTCTTCGCCAGTTCTTCCTGTAGCCAGACGGCCAGCGCCTGCAGCCATTTCAATTTGTAGTGGTATTTGTCGCTATCGACAGCCTGGCCATTGGGAACATAGGCTGAAATGACGCGCACCCCGTTCACGGTGCCAGCGATCAGGCGCTTTTGCGCATCGTCAAAATGCGGGTTGCCACAGACGACATCGGTGATATTAGTGCGCGCCAGTAAGGCCACGCCGTTGTAGGTTTTCTGGCCGCTGAATGCGGTTTTGTAGCCGGCAGCCGCTACCGCGTCGGCTGGAAAATTGTGGTCTTCCAGCTTGGTTTCTTGCAGGCACACGACATCCGGCGCTTCCTTTTGCAGCCAGTCGAGCACCTGCGGCAGGCGAACCTTGAGGCTATTGACGTTCCAGGCCGCTATTTTCACTTGGCCGGTTCAACCGCCGGTTTGCTGCCATAAGGCGCTGTTTTTGGATAGCCGGCAAGATCGAGCAGATTGTCGTAGCTTTCGGTCAAAAAGCCCTTGATGGACTGATTGCCCACCTTGATCGAGGGAACGAAGGCACCACCGACCAGGGTTTTGAGCTCATCAAAATCTTCCTGCGTTTTCAGCGCTTTTTCAGTAAAGGGAATGCCGCGCTTGTTGAGGAGGGCGCGCGCATCCTTGCACTCGGTAGCGCAGTCGGCGGAGGTGTAGAGCGTAACCGGGAAATTGTCCATGGCGCGCTTGGTTGCGTAGGGGATGCCTTGCTCGGGATCGCTTCTATCATTCTGGGTGCGATCAACCAGTTTGGCATTGCCCGGTGGCGGCGTGTCGGTGATCATGACGCCGCCGGTTTTGGGATTGATCCAGCGGTAGGTTTGCGCCAGAGCGCTGCTGGCGGCGAGGGCGAGGAAAAGTGCGAAGCAGAAAGCGGACAATCTGGACATGTTTTTCTCCCGGTCAGGTTACGCGGTGATCATACCACTATGGTGCAGCAGCGCATCAACCCTTGGCGGCCTGCCGCGAAAGGCGATGAAAGATTCCAACGCCGGCCGTTCGCCACCGATGGAGAGAATCTCCTGCAGGAAGCGCTTGCCTGTCGCGGCATCGAAAGGATCGCCGGCTTCCTCGAAAGCGGCGTAGGCATCGGCAGAAAGCACCTCGGCCCATTTGTAGCTGAAATAGCCAGCGCCGTAACCACCGCCAAAAATGTGCGAAAAACTGTTGGGGAAACGATGCCACTGCGGCGGAAACAGCACCGCCACTTTCTCGCGCACTTCACGCAGAAGATCGAGTACGGTTTTGTCGCCGTGCGGATCGAATTCGCTATGCAGGCGCAGGTCAAACAGGGCAAATTCAAGCTGGCGCACCATCTGCATGCCACTCTGGAAATTCTTTGCTGCCAGCATCTTGTCGAATAGCCCGCGTGGCAGGCAAAGGCCGCTGTCGACATGCGCCGTCATGCCCTGCAATACCTGCCATTCCCAGCAATAGTTTTCCATGAACTGGCTGGGCAACTCGACGGCATCCCATTCGACACCGTTGATGCCGGAAACGCCTAGCTCATCGACGCCAGTCAGCATGTGATGCAGTCCATGCCCGGTTTCGTGGAAGAGGGTAATCACTTCGTCGTGCGTGAAAGTCGCCGGTTTGGCGCCGACCGGCCGCGAGAAGTTGCAGTTGAGATAGGCCACCGGGGTTTGCAACTCGTCAGTCGACTTCTTGCGTCCACGCGCATCGTCCATCCAGGCGCCGCCGCGCTTTTCATCGCGGGCATAGAGGTCGAGGTAAAACTGGCCGACTAGCGCGCCATCCCTAGTCTCGATACGATAAAAGCGCACATCTTCATGCCAGCCCGGTGCGCTGTCTGGCTTGACCCGTACATTGAACAGATTTTCGATAACATTGAAGAGGCCGCGCAAGACCTTGGGCTCGGTGAAATACTGCTTCACCTCCTGCTCGGAAAAGGCGTAGCGCGCCTGCAGCAGTTTCTCCGAAGCGAAGGCAACATCCCAGGGTTCCAGTTTTTCCAGACCCATTGTGCTGCGGACAAATTCGCGCAGTTCCGCCATGTCGCGTTCGGCGAAAGGTTTGGCTTTGTCGGCCAGTTCGTTCAGGAAAGCCAGCACCTCGGTTGTCGATTCGGCCATTTTTGCCACCAGCGAAACCTCGGCGTAATTGGCGTAGCCCAGCATGAGCGCCTCTTCCGAGCGCAATTCCAGAATGCGCCGTATCAGCGGTGTGTTGTCCCATTCCGGCTTGCTGCCCGAATCGTCAAACTCGGCGGCACGGGTCGCGTAGGCACGATACAGGCGAGCGCGCAAAACGCGATCCTCGGCATACTGCATCACCGGCCCATAAGAAGGTGCCTGCAGGTTGAAACGCCAACCCGTCACGCCTGCCTTTTCCGCCGCCGTGCGGGCAGCATCCTTCACATCCTGCGGCAATCCGGCCAGGCGGCTTCCATTGGTGACGACTTCGGCAAAAGCATTGGTCGCATCGAGGATGTTTTCGGAGAACTTCGCTGCCAGCGCCGCCTGTTCTTCCTGAATGGCCTTGAAGCGTGGCTTCTGATCTTCCGGCAATTCGGCACCGGAAAGGCGGAAATCGCGGATTTCGTTGTCGATAATCTTTTTCTGCGCCCGGCTCAGGCCAGCATATTCGGCACTGGCGCGGATTGCCTTGTATTTGTCGAACAGCTTGAGGTTCTGGCCCAGATCGGTAAAAAAGCAGGTCACTTCCGGCAGCATGGCGTTATAAGCCTCGCGCCAGGGCGGAATGTCCTTGACCGAATGCAGGTGGCCGACAATGCCCCAGGCGCGCGACAAGCGCTCGATGCCATCCGACAGCGGCGCTGCAAAATCCTGCCAGCTGGCGGGTGCGCCATCGTCGGTCAGGCGGTCTATCAGTTGCTGGCTCTCTTCAAGTAATTGCCGGATCGCCGGTGCCACAAGCTCGGGAGTGATCGCATCAAAACGCGGCAGGTCGGAAAAATCGAGGAGGGGATTGTCGGTGGTCATTGCGTTTCCGGATTGTCTGGCAGAAGCGGCGAATTTAGCATAGCTCGCCTTTTGGCGCCGGTGAATGCTCGGGCAGGAGTTAAAATTCCAGCTTTTCACCGAGTGCGCGCGCTATGACCCAGGATGAACTGAAACAAGCTGTTGCCCAAGCCGCTGTTGATTACGTCGTCGAGCAGGTGCCGGAAGGCAGCATTATCGGCGTTGGCACCGGCTCCACCGCCAATTGCTTCATCGACGCGCTGGCCAAACACCGCGACCGTTATCGCGGCGCCGTCGCCAGTTCTGAGGCAACCCACAAGCGTCTGGCAGGGCATGGTTTCACAGTGTTTGATCTCAACGACGTCGACAAAATCCCGGTCTATGTCGATGGTGCCGACGAAATCGATGGCGGCCTGCACATGATCAAGGGCGGCGGCGGTGCGCTGACGCGCGAAAAAATCGTTGCCGCCGTCGCCGATTGCTTTGTCTGTATCGCCGATGGCTCGAAGTTGGTGAAAACCTTGGGTAAGTTCCTGCTACCGGTCGAGGTCATTCCAATGGCGCGTGCTCATGTTGCCCGGCAACTTGTTGCACTAGGCGGCGAACCGTTCTGGCGACAAGGTTTCGTCACCGACAACGGCAACGTGATTCTTGATGTCAGGGGCTTGCACATCAGCGACCCGAAAACGCTGGAAACGCAAATTAACCAGATTGCCGGCGTTGTCACTAATGGCCTGTTCGCCCTGCGCCCGGCCAATGTGCTGCTGCTGGGGACTGTGCAGGGCGTAGATAAACACGGCTAATTTGAGCCTGACACCATTTGCTCTCTCAGAGCTACCTCGTGGGCAGTTATGCCTACCAATCAACGTGCGGATCATTAGGGTGGGCAACAAGTTGCCCACCCTAGTCCCGCTGATGCGCTATCACGTTTATTCAGGTTGAAATTTTTTTCAAACCCGCTTGACCTGGCTGATATCCCGTACCGCGCCCTTGTCGGCCGAGGTGGCAAACAGCGCATAAGCCTGCAAGGCCTTTGAAACAACGCGGTCACGCTTGGCCGGTTTCCAGCCTTTGGCGTCCATGGCGGCGCGGCGTTCGGCCAATACGGAATCGCTGATGGCGAGGTGGATACGGCGATTGGGAATGTCGATTTCGATGGTGTCGCCGGTTTCGACTAGACCGATGGTGCCGCCTTCTGCCGCTTCCGGCGAGACGTGGCCGATGGAAAGGCCCGATGTGCCGCCGGAGAAACGCCCGTCGGTGAGCAGGGCGCAGGCCGCGCCGAGATGGCGCGATTTGAGGTAGCTGGTCGGGTAGAGCATTTCCTGCATGCCGGGGCCGCCTTGCGGGCCTTCGTAGCGGATGACGACGATGTCGCCTTCGACCACTTCGCCGCTGAGAATGCCTTGCACCGAATCTTCCTGGCTCTCATAGACCCGCGCCTTGCCGGTGAATTTCCAGATGCTTTCGTCGACGCCGGCGGTTTTGACGATACAGCCGCGTTCGGCCAGATTGCCGGTCAACACGGCAAGGCCACCGTCCTTGGAATAGGCAAATTCGGCATCGCGGATGCAGCCGTGCGTGCGGTCAAGGTCGAGTTCGGAGTAGCGCTTATCCTGCGAGAACGCAGTCAGGCTGGGGATGCCGGCCGGTGCCGCCTTGTAGAATTCCAGAACTTCGCGGTTGGCGGTGTGCATCACGTCGTAAATGTCGATCGCTTCGCCCAGGGTTTTGCTATGCACTGTCGGCACTTCGCGATGGATGAGCCCGGCGCGTGACAGTTCGGCCAGAATGGCCATGATGCCGCCGGCGCGGTGCACATCCTCAAGGTGCAAATGGCTGGAGGGCGCTACCTTGGATAGACAAGGTACTTTGCGCGAAATCTGGTCGATGTCGCGCATGCCGAAATTGACACCGGCTTCCTGCGCCACGGCCAGAATGTGGAGCACGGTGTTGGTCGAACCGCCCATGGCGACATCGAGCGCCATGGCGTTTTCAAAGGCTTGCTTGCAGGCGATGGCGCGCGGCAGCACACTCGCGTCGTCGTGTTCGTAATAGCGTTTGCAAAGTTCAACAATGGTGCGACCGGCCTTGAGGAAAAGCTGCTTGCGGTCGGTATGGGTGGCGACCAGGGTGCCGTTGCCGGGCAATGCCATGCCGAGCGCTTCGCACAGGCAGTTCATTGAATTGGCGGTGAACATGCCGGAGCAGGAACCGCAGGTCGGGCAGGCGGAACGCTCGAAGTCATCGACTTCCTTGTCGCTGACTTCGCTATCGGCCGCCTTGATCATGGCGTCGATAAGGTCGATGGGGATGATCTGGCCTTTCCAGGCGACCTTGCCAGCTTCCATCGGGCCACCGGAAACGAAAATGGTCGGGATGTTAAGGCGCATCGAAGCCATCAACATCCCCGGCGTGATCTTGTCGCAATTGGTGATGCAGACCATGGCATCGGCGCAGTGCGCATTGCACATGTATTCCACTGAATCGGCGATCAGATCGCGTGACGGCAGCGAATAAAGCATGCCGCCATGGCCCATGGCAATGCCGTCGTCGATGGCGATGGTGTCGAATTCCTTGGCGATGCCGCCGGCCGCTTCGATTTCGCGGGCAACCATCTGACCCAGATCCTTCAGGTGTACATGCCCCGGCACAAACTGGGTGAAGGAATTGACCACGGCAATGATGGGTTTGCCGAAATCGCCTTCCTTGACGCCGGTGGCGCGCCAGAGGGCGCGAGCGCCAGCCATGTTGCGGCCATGGGTGGAAGTGCGGGAGCGATATTGGGGCATGGTTGTTCTCCGGGTGGAATCGAGTAATGCTGAATTTTAACGCGCTCAGCTCTCAAGCGCTTCATTGACGGGCATGCCGTTTTTCTTGGCGACAGCGGCGTAAAGCTCGCGCGCCGAGGCCACTTTGGGACTGCGCGCATCTTTGGCCTGAGCTCGCCGCAGGTATTGCAGGCCACGTTCTGCCAGTTCCTGATCCCAGCCTTTGCGTTCAATGAGGGTGAAAATAGCCTTGGAGGCATTGACCAGAAACTGCAGGTTGGGAACTTGCTCGACCGCCTGTATGAGCAATTCGACAGCGCCTTCAAGATCGCCGGCGCGGGCGGCCATAACCCCGCGGTTATTAAGGGTGATGATTTCGGCGCCGACCTGGTCAAGCATCGCCTTGCCAGCATCTTCATTGCCCGTTTTGCGGAAGACCTCGGTGATGTGCTCAATGATGTGCAGGTCTTCGTTGTTCTCGGCGGCCACCTGCCGCAGGATTTTTTGTGCGGTTTCTTCCTTGCCGCTGACCAGACAGGCGTGGGCAAGGTCGACGCTCAGGCGCTGCAAGGCGGGTTTGCCGGAATTGCTGGCACTATCCTGTATTTGCTGGTGCAAGGTCAGCGCCTGCTCGACCATCTGTTGCGCCTTGTCGATTTGGCCTTCTTGCTGCAGGCAGAGGCTTTCCATGACCAGACTGGCCATTTCCGCCTGCTTGTCGCCGCGCCACTCGCGCTTGAGTTCAGACACAATTTTGCGTGAAGCGCCGACATCGCCGCGCTCGACCAGAACACGCGAAAGATTGGTGAAATCATCCACGCTTTTGAGCGAG
>Ga0316605_10000294_pt1 | contig 39974 bp, 43 predicted proteins | sample OWC_soil_day20_n_FD_207666 | JGI IMG/M metagenome (GOLD analysis project Ga0316605, IMG submission 207666) | Wetland soil microbial communities from Old Woman Creek delta, Ohio, United States - OWC_soil_day20_noCT | ecosystem: Environmental > Terrestrial > Soil > Wetlands | place: USA: Ohio...
ATATCTAAAAATGAGTGATTTTGAAGCATGAAAAAGTTAATAATATCAATTATAATAATATTTCCGTATTGTGCTCCAGATCACATGGTGAGTGCTGGTAAATCGAGTTCAACGAAACGTGACCAGCAGATCCGCAAGGCTGCATTTCTGGCACCAAATCCGGTCATCGCGCCAAACCTCCGGCGCGAAACCGATCCCCAAGGGCCCCTCCATGGAACTGACCTGGATCTCGATCGCAGCCAGCTTGGCGATGGGCGCCGGGGCGGCCTTCCTCTTCGTCTTCGCGGTCAAGCGGGACTGGATGCGGAACATCGAGGACGCGAAATACCAGGTTTTCTGGTCGGACAAGCAGGACCACGAACAGGCGAAACCCTCTCAGGAGACGACCGATGGCAGTCAATCTAAAGCGGAGTAGCGCGGAGGATTCCGATGGGGGGAAGACCTCCCGCCGCCGGATGCTCGGCTGGCTCACCGGCGCGGGGCTGTTCGGCTCCGCGGGCCTCAGCGCCGTGTCGAACTTCGTGTTCATCAAGCCCAGGGCCACCTACGGCCAGCCGCAGCGCTTCAGCGTGGGCAAGCCCGAGGACTACCCGTCGGGCACCCGGGCGGTGCTGGCCGCCCGCGGCATCTGCATCATCCGCGAAGGCTCCAAGCTGGCGGCCATCTCCACCACCTGCACCCACCTGGGCTGCACCGTGGGCGCCGCCGACACGGGTTTCGCCTGCCCCTGCCACGGCTCGCGCTTCGACCAGGACGGCAATGTGACCGGCGGTCCCGCCCCGCGCCCGCTGCCCTGGTTCCAGGTCACCCTCGCGCCCAACGGCGAGATCGAAGTGGACAAGGACATTGAAATCACCCCTGGGAGCTACCTGACCCTATGAGCCCCGCGACCCCGCCCAAAGCCTCCTTCCTGGCCATCCTGACGGACCTGCCGAAGAACGTCTGGCACTCCCTCTTCCGGAACCCGCTCCCCTCCAATGACCTGGAGCGGTCGGCCACCAGCTTCACGAACTTCTTCCTGCACATCCACCCCGTGAAGGTGCACAAGCATTCGCTGAAGCCCACCTACACATTCGGCCTCGGCCTGATCTCGTTCTTCCTGTTCGTGATCCTGATCGTGACGGGCATCCTGCTGATGTTCTACTACGTGCCCTCCACGACGCAGGCCTACGACCGGATGCTGGACCTGCGGGGCTCCGTGGCCTTCGGCACCCTGCTGCGCAACATGCACCGCTGGTCCGCCCACGGCATGGTCGCGGTGGTGTTCCTGCATCTCTGCCGCGTGTTCCTCACGGGCTCGTACAAGAAGCCCCGGGAGTTCAACTGGGTGGTGGGCGTGATCCTCTTCCTGCTCACGCTCTTCATGAGTTTCACGGGCTACCTGCTGCCCTGGGACCAGCTGGCCTTCTGGGCCATCACGGTGGGCACCGCCATCGCCGGCTACGCCCCCATCGTGGGCAAGGACATCCAGTTCCTGCTCATGGGCGGCACCAGCGTGGGCCAGGAGGCGCTGCTGCGCTTCTACGTGCTGCACGTGGCTGTGCTGCCCGCCATCCTCACGCTGATGATCGCCATCCACTTCTGGCGCATCCGCAAGGACGGCGGCCTCTCGCGCCCCGAAGACGCCGATCCCAAGCCCAGTCTCGAGGCCATGGAGAACGCCGTCGCGCCGAAAGCCTCGGTGCCCGAGCCCAAGAAGGTCTACGGCTTCCAGGGCCTGGTGCGCGGGCCCCTCACCAAGGTGGGACAGGTGCCGGACAACACCGTGTTCTCCTGGCCCAACCTCTTCCTGGCGGAACTCTTCACCTTCGTGGTGACGCTGTCCGCCATCCTTGTGCTGTCCCTGCTCTTCAACGCGCCGCTGGAAGAGCCCGTGAACGCGCTGCATCCGCCTAATCCCGCCAAGGCGCCTTGGTACTTCCTGGGCCTCCAGGAGATGGTCAGCTACTCGGCCTTCTGGGGCGGCATCGGCGTGCCCACCATCTTCGTCCTGCTGCTGCTGGTCGCGCCCTACCTCGACCGGTCGCCCAAGGGCGTGGGGAAGTGGTTCTCCCGGGACCGGCTGCTGGCGAACACGATCTTCATCACCTTCGTGGTGGCGAACATCATCTTCGTCATCATCGGCACCTTCTTCCGCGGGGCCAACTGGGCCTTCGTGGCCCCCTGGTGAGGAGCGCGACATGAGACTGGCACTCGCCATCGGCACCTTCTTCATCCTCGTCATCCACGGGATCGTGTTCTACAACCAGTTCTTCCACCAGTGGGAGCGCAACCAGAACGCCTACTTCGACCAGGCCCGCGTCCTGGCGAAGACGGACGCGGAGCGGGCGTCCCTCGCCTCCCGGAAACCGCGCATCGAGCAGATCGTGGTGAGCAACTTCGGCGAGACTCGGGTGGATCGCTGCACCACCTGCCACATCGCCAGCGACGATCCCCGGTTCGGCACCTACGCCCAGCCCCTGAAGACCCACCCCTACTCCACCGCCATGGGCGACGTGCAGAAGAACGGGAAGTGGGAGCGGCGGCACAAGTTCTCCGAGTTCGGCTGCACGGTGTGCCATGACGGGCAGGGCCGGGGGCTCGACCCCGAGTACAGCCACGGCAAGGACGAGTACTGGCCCGACCCTCTGCTGGGCTACACCACCCAGGCCCACTGGCGGAAGGACCACGCCCCGAAGCTCAAGGGCAAGGAGTACATGCAGGCCAACTGCGCCCAGTGCCACACGGAGATCGCCTTCCCGGGCACACCGCTGGTGACCAAGGGCCGCGAGCTGTTCTTCTCGTCGAACTGCTACGGGTGCCACCGCATCGAGGGGCTGTCGGACGGCACCATCGGTCCCGACCTCTCGGATGTGGGCAAGAAGTGGAAGCTCGACTACCTGTGGGGCCGCATCGCCGATCCCAAGGCCATCCTCGCCACCTCGATCATGCCGAAGTTCAACATGAAGGACGAGGACATCAAGGCGCTGGTGGTCTTCCTCAAGAGCCGGAAGGGCCGCAACTTCGCCGAGACCGAGATCCAGCGCTTCAAGGTGAAGCTCACGGGCGGCGCGGAGCTGGTGCAGGCCACCATCAAGCCCGTGGAGATCCGCCCGGCCGAGATGGTGAAGCAGGGCGAGAAGCTGGTGCTGGACCGCGCCTGCACGGCCTGCCACAAGCTCGGCGAGCGCGACGGCGGCATCGCGCCGGACCTCAGCTTCGAGGGCCTGCTCCGGGACGAGCCGTGGCTCTTCAGCCACTTCAAGAATCCCAAGTCCACCATGCCCGACTCGATCATGCCCGCCTTCCGGTTCACGGACGACGAGTTCAAGGCCATCACCGCCTACCTCCTGACCCTCAAAGGTCAGGCGACCCCGGCCGGCGGCGAGGCGATCTACAAGTCGCTCTGCCTCCGCTGCCACGGGGAGAAGGGTGACGGCCTCGGACCCATCGCCGGGCACCTGGATCCGGCCCCCCGCGATCTCACGAAGGCCGGCTTCATGAACTCCAAGCCCGAAGCCCGGCTCATCGCCTCGATCCGGAACGGTGTGGCGGGAACCTCCATGCCCGCCTGGGGCAAGCTGGTGAGCGAGGAACAGGCCAAGGCCGTGCTCGGCTACATCCAGACGTCCTTCACCAAGGATCCGCGCCGCGAGCTGAAGACCCGCCAGTTACCCGAGAAGAATCCGGTCGCCATGAGTCCCGAATCCGTGACCCGCGGCGAGGCGCTCTTCGTCAACCGCTGCGCCGGCTGCCACGGGAAGAAGGGCGACGGCAAGGGCGCGAACTCGCTGGACATCCTGCCGAGGCCGCGGAACCTGCGCAACGCCGCGTTCGTCAACAGCGTCGACGACCGCCGGCTCTTCGAATCCATCCAGTACGGCGTGCAGGGCACGGCCATGCCGTCCTGGATCGACTACGGACTCACGAACAACGACGTGGGCGACCTCGTCAACTTCATCCGAAGCATCAATCCGACACCGAAGGGAGGCCAGCATGCAGCCGCAATTCAGTAAGGCCGAAGCGGGGAACGCTCCGGCAGGAGCGCTCGTCCACGACGACGCCACCGCCAAATGGTTCCTCGTGAGCTCGGTGGCCTACTTCTTCATCGTGGGCATCATCGCCGTGATCATCGCCGCCAAGTTCGTGTGGCCCGACCTCATGGGCACCATGTCCTGGCTGACCTACGGCCGGCTGCGTCCCCTGCACGTGAACGGCATGCTCTTCGGGTGGCTGTTGGCCGCCGACATGGGCCTGGCCTACTACGTCATTCCCCGCCTCTGCGGCGTGAAGCTCTGGAGCGAGAAGCTCGGCCTCGCCACCGCGGCCCTGTGGAACGTCATCATCCTGGGCGCCGTGGTCAGCCTGCTGGCGGGCTGGAACCAGGGCTGGGAGTACGCCGAGCTGCCCATGGCTCTCGACGTGCTGGTGGTCGTGGCCTGGATCATGTTCGGCCTGAACCTCTTCATGACGGTGGCCTCCCGCAAGCACCAGGCGATGTACGTGACGATCTGGTACACCATGGGCTGCATCCTCTGGACGGCCTTCGTCTACCTGACCGGAAACTTCGCGGTGCTGTTCACCACGGGCACCAACCAGGCGAACCTGAACTGGATGTACGTGCACAACGCCGTGGGCCTGATCTTCACGCCCATCGGTCTGGCCATCGCCTACTACTTCATCCCCCGCGCCTCGAACACCCCGCTGCACAGCCACAAGCTGTCCATGGTGGGCTTCTGGTCCCTGGCTTTCGTCTACGTCTGGACCGGCGCCCACCACATGATCCACGGGCCCATCTCCCAGTGGCTGCAGACCATCGCCATCGCCTTCTCGGTGATGCTGCTGATCCCGGTGTGGGCCGTGGTCTACAACCTGTTCGCCACCATGAAGGGGCAGTGGCACCAGCTCCGCGAGAGCGTGGCCCTCAAGTTCCTCATGTCCGGCGTGGTGTTCTACCTGCTCACCTGCTTCCAGGGCCCCATGCACAGCCTGCGCACGGTGAACGCCATCGTGTCGAAGACCGATTGGATCCCTGGCCACGCCCACATGGCCGTGCTGGGCTGTTTCAGCTTCTTCGCCATCGCCGGCACCTACTTCGCCGTGCCGAAGATCTGGGGCAAGGCGCTGCACTCCCAGTCGCTGGCCAACTGGAGCTACTGGATGCTGATGATCGGCGGCCTGGGATTCTTCACCACCCTCTGGCTGGGCGGCTTCTGGCAGGGCTGGCAGTGGAACAACTGGAGCATCCCCTTCATCGACACCGTCATCGCCCTCAAGCCCATCTGGATCGTCCGGTTCGTCTCGGGTGTCCTGATGTTCCTGGGCATCGTGATGTTCGCCTACAACATTCTGGCCACCGCCATGGGCGCCAACGAGGAGGCGGCCGCCTAGGCCGCGGAAAGGAGAGCGACCATGTTCAAGAAAGCCGACACCAGCGCCCTTTGGGCCATTGGACTTTCCCTGCTGCTGTTCTTCATCGGCGGCATCCTTACCACCGTGGTGCCGCCCCTCGTGGACACCACCTGGGCCAAGCCCTTCGAGAACGCCGATCCCGCCAAGGGCATGACCGGCAAGGTGGTGCCCCTCACGGACCTGCAGAAGAAGGGCCGCGAAATCTATGTGCGCGAAGGCTGCTGGTACTGCCACACCCAGCAGGTCCGCACCCTCCTGGCCGACACCAAGCGGTACGGCTGGCGCGGGGTGGACGCCCCCATCTCCACGCCCGACGAGTTCGTCTACGACAACCCCCACATGTTCGGCACCAAGCGCACCGGTCCGGATCTCGCCCGGGTGGGCGGCAAGTATGACGAGCAGTGGCACCGCACCCACTTCCGCAATCCCCGCGACCTCGTGAAGGGCTCCATCATGCCGCCCTATCCCTGGATCGTGAACAATCCGGCGGAGTTCCAGGCCATGGTCGCCTACCTCCAGAGCCTCGGCCGCGGCAAGGACTGGCGCCCCGCCCAGGACTACGAGAAGTAGGCCATGGACTTCACCTATCCCAGCATCTACTTCGCCTACCTCTTCTTCGCGCTGATGGCCGGACTGGCTGTGTTCTTCTTCATCCGGTCGAGGCGCGACGGGTACTGGGGAGAGAAGGGCGAGGACGCGAAATTCCACGTGTTCGAAGACGACGAGACCATCAGGAGGAACCCATGAGCGAGCAGGACAAGAAGGGCGACGAGGGCCTCAAGGAGTACGCCGACGGCTGGATGACCGAGCGCAAGGGGACCGACGCCCCCGGCTTCCTGAAGCTGGCGATTCCGGTTATCGGTCTGGGCTGCACCGCCTACCTGGTCATGCAGATGTACGGCGACGTCAGCCACGGTACCCGCGGGCCCCTGGTGCAGCAGTTCAACGCCGCGACCCGCACGAACCCGGCCCTGATGTACGGCATCGCGCTGCTGGCCCTCGTCTATGTGGCCATCGTCGCGGTCTTCGCCTTCCGCAAGCCCCACGAGGATTGACGCTGTGGACAACGCCAGCTGGCAGTTCAGGGTTCCCGACGACTCGCAGTACTGGGTCGAGATGGTCAAGTGCCAGCACGCCTGTCCGGTGCACACGGACGCGTGCGGGTACGTGACGGCCATCGCCGAGGGCCGCTATGAAGAGGCCTATCGCATCGCGCGGGCCACCAACCCCTTCGCCTCCATCTGCGGCCGGGTCTGTGGCGCGCCCTGCGAGGCGAACTGCCGGCGCGGATCCCTGGATGAGCCCGTGGCGATCCGCGCCCTCAAGCGGTTCGTCACGGACCAGTTCGGGCCCGAGACGGGCGACTACGCCAGCTACCGGGCGGGCGCCAACCAGCGCATGCTGCCCCCCAACCGAGGCGACTACGAGAAGGTGGCGGTCATCGGGGCCGGCGTCAGCGGCATGACCGTGGCTCACGACCTGGTGCAGATCGGCTACAAGGTCACGGTCTTCGAGGCCAACGCCGAGCCGGGCGGCATGCTGACCGTGGGCGTGCCGGTGTTCCGCCTCCCCCGCGACCTCGTGCGCCATGAGATCAACGCCATCCTCTCCATGGGCGTCGAGCTCAAGTGCAACATGAAGCTGGGCCGCGACTTCACCATTGCCAGCCTCCGCGCCGAGGGCTACAAGGCCATCTTCCTGGGCGTGGGCCTGCCCAACGGGCGCAAGCTCAACCTGCCCGGGGGCGAGGCGGAAGGCGTCTACGACGGCATGGAATTTCTCAAGGCCTTCAACGAGGGCAAGCCCCTGCCCCTGGGGCGCCGGGTGGTGGTGGTGGGCGGCGGCAACGTGGCCTACGACGTGGCCCGCTCGGCCCTGCGGCCCTTCGAGGCCCTGAACCGGGAGGACGCCCTCCAGGAGATGGGCCACGGCGAGAAGGTGGCCTACGATGTGGCCCGCTCCGCCCTGCGCATGAGCGGCGACAAGGAGATCCACGTCGTCTGCCTCGAATCCCTGGAGGAGATGCCCGCCGACAAGGTGGAGATCCACGAGGGCGAGGAGGAGGGCATCCGCCTCCACAACCGCGTGGGCCCCAAGGAGATCATCGTCGAGAACGGCAAGTGCAAGGGGCTGCGGGTGGTGAAGTGCCTCTCCGTCTTCGATGGCGAGCGGCGCTTCAATCCCACCTTCGACGAGGGCGATCTCACGGACATCCACGCGGATTCCGTGGTCTTCGCCATCGGCCAGACCTCGGACCTCAGCTTCCTCAAGCCCGAGGACGGCGTGGAGACGAACCGCGGCCTCGTCAAGGTGGATCCCGTCACCTACCAGACCACCGCGCCGGACATCTTCGCCTGCGGCGACGTGGCCCACGGCGCCCGCCTCTTCATCGACGCCATCGCCTCGGCCCACACGGCGGCGCGGTCCATGCACGACTTCCTGCGGGGCACCCGCACCGACGTGGTGGTCCGCAAGCGCTGGCTGCCCGCCGAGTACACCATGGCCGAGGGCTGGCACCGCGAGCCGCGCTGCAACGCGCCCGTGCTGGAGAGTCAGGTCCGCGCGGCCTCCGTGGAGAACGTGGAGCTGAGCTACCCCGAGGAGACGGCCCGGCGCCAGGGATCGCGCTGCCTGCGCTGCAACATCAACACGGTCTTCGAGACCGATCACTGCATCGCCTGCAACGGCTGCGTCGATGTGTGCCCCGAGGACCTCATCAAGCTGGTGGGGCTCAGCGCCCTCGCCGACGAGGACGCCCATGCCCGCCTCCGGCAGGCCGGAGCCGACCTCAGCCTGGCGGACTACCAGGCCATGAGTCCCCAGGACAAGGATGAGCTGGGCGGCATCATGCTGAAGGATGAAAGCACCTGCATCCGCTGCGCCATGTGCGCCTCCCGCTGCCCCACCCACGCCATCCTCATGAAGCGCTTCGACCACACCACCGAGTGCGTCTCCATTCCTTCGCCCAATCCCAAGATCCTGTACAAAATCTGAATGAGCGATGTCACGGCGCCCGCCGCCAAGCCGAAGATCGAGCGACTGCCGCCCCTGCCGCCGCCGGAGACCGTCTACCGGCGCATCCGGAAGCGCATCCACCTGATCTGTTTCCTCGCCTTCGTGGCGGCGCCCTTCACCAACCTGATGCGCTTCGACATCCCGCGGCAGCGGTTCTACTTCGCCGGGTTCGAGCTGTGGATCAGCGAGTTCGCCATCATCTTCTTCGCGATGATGTTCCTGATGTTCGTCATCGCGGCCTCGGCCATCATCCACGGCCGCATCTACTGCAGCTACGCCTGTCCCCAGATGATCTTCAGCGAGTGGAGCCAGGGGGTGGAACGCTGGGCCAAGGGCCTGGCCCAGAAGCGGATGAAGACCGCCCGGGCCCGGAGCCTGCTGGCGAATGGCCTCTTCTACGCCGTGCTGGCGGTGGCCTCGGTCTTTCTGGCCTTCGTGTTCACCTCGTACTTCGTGGAGCCCCGGGATCTCCTCGGGCGCCTGCTGCACTTCGACCTGGTGACCGTGGGCGGCATCACCGGCGCCACGGTCACCCTCATCACGTTCCTCGACTTCACGCTGGTGCGACAGAAGTTCTGCACCACCATCTGCCCCTACGGCTACATCCAGGGCATGCTCCAGGACCAGCACACCCTGCTGGTGAGCTACCAGGATGGCACCGGCGAGGCCAAGGACTGCATCGAGTGCAAAAAGTGCGTCCGGGTCTGTGAGATGGGCATCGACATCCGCACCTCGCCCTTCCAGATCGAGTGCGTGCACTGCGGCGACTGCATCGACGCCTGCGAGGACGTGCTGCGCAAGGTCGGCAAGCCAGGGCTCATCCACTACACTTGGGGCGAGCTGCCGAAGGCCGCGACGAAGCACGAGCCCTGGTACCGCCTCTGGGGCTTCCGCGACGCCAAGCGCCTGGTGATCCTCCTCATCATGGCCTTCTACCTCACGGGCCTAGGCCTGGCCCTGTCGCTGCGCCGACCGGTCCTGGTGGAGATCAACCCCGACCGCTCCACCCTCTACAAGCTGCTGGAGGACGGCCGCGTCGCGAACCTGATCCGCCTCAAGCTGGCCAACCGCACCGGGGCGGCCACCCATGTCCGCCTGTGGGTGGAGGGCCTGCCCGGGGCAGACCTGGCCCTGCCGGCCAACCCGATCCTGCTGCAGCCAGGGGAGACCTTCGAGCGGACGGTGGAACTGAGGGCCCCCTACGTGCCAGATGGCCAGGACGTCCACCCGATCCGCATCCTCGCCCAGGCCGACGCCGCCCGGAAGCCCGACGCCGAGGCGATGACCTTCATCACGCCCCTGAAGAGGAAATGACCATGACCATCCGCACCCGAGGCACCGTGTTCTTCCCGCTCCTCTTCGGCATGATCAGCCTGCTGTTCGTGAGCATCCTCGTGCTCGCCTACCACTTCTCGAAGAAGGCCAACCCCGTCATGCTCGACGACCAGGGCCGGCCCCAGGCGACGCGCCGCTGATGGGCCCGGAACAGCCCGGGGCGGACGCGGCCTGCGACCTCTGCGGCGCCCCCGCCGCCCGCAACCCCCAGGTCCAGACCTTCCGGGGCGAAGCCCGCCGCTTCTGCTGCGCGGGCTGCCTGAACGTCTACGCCATCCTGCTGGAGAGCGGCGCCCTGGAGGCGGGCCTCGACCTGCGGGAGACGAACCTCTTCAAGGAGAGCCAGCGCCTCGGGCTGCTCGGCCGGAGCGAGCCGGGCGCCGCCGCCCTTCCCGAAGGCGCGGAAACCAAGGAGACGCTGTACCAGCTCTCCGGCATGTGGTGTGCCGCCTGCGGCTGGGTGGTGGAACACGCCCTGCGCCGCGAGGCCGGCATCGTCTCGGCCGAAGTGCTCTTCACCTCCGATCTGCTCAAGGTGACGTACTGCCCGCAGGTGGTGCCGCCGGAGACGGTGCCTGGGGTGGTGAAGGCCCTGGGCTACCGGGCTTCGGAGTTCGGCACCGAGCAGGAGGGCGACCGCCGGGAGTGGCAGGACATGCTGCTCCGCCTGGGCATCGCCGGGGCGATGTGGATGAACGTGATGCTCTTCAGCCTGGTGATCTACGCCAGCTACTGGGAGGGCATCGCCGGCTGGGCCCAGCGGGTGGTGCCGCTGATCCTCATGGTCCTCGCGCTGCCGGCGGTGCTGTACTCGGCCTGGCCCATCCACCGCATCGCCTGGTTCGGCCTGAAGACGGGCCACCTCCGCATGGAGGCCCTCATCTCCACGGGGGTGCTCGCGGCCTTCGCCTACAGCTCGGCCCAGGCCTTCCTCGGCGGCCGGCACTTCTACTTCGACACCGCCTGCGCCATCGTCACCCTGGTGCTCACGGGCAAGGCGCTGGAGCGGAACGCCAAGGACCGCAGCGCCCGGGCCATCGCCCTGCTGCACCGCCTGCTGCCCCGGAAGGCCCGGCTCCGGGTGGACGGCGAGGAGCGTTTCGTGGCCGTGGAGGCGCTGGCCCCGGGGCTCGTCTTCCTGGTGAAGCCCGGCGAGCGCATCCCCGCCGACGGCCTGGTGGTGGAGGGCCGCTCGGCGGTGGACGAATCCGTCGTCACCGGCGAGGCCGATCCCCGGGCCAAGGCGCCGGGGGACGCGGTCATCTGCGGCAGCCTCAACATGGCGGGCGTGCTGGAGGTGCGCGTCACCCGCTGCGGCGAGGACTCCACCCTGGCCCAGATCGTGAAGTCGGTGCAGGGTGCCCTGGCCAGCAAGAGCCCCCTGGAACGCACGGTGGACCGGGTCTCCCGGGTCTTCATCCCCGCCGTCCTCGCCCTCGCGGCGCTCACCGTGGCCGCGTGCCTGTTCCGTGGCCTGCCGGCCACGGAGGCCATGCTGCGGGGCATCGCGGTGTTGGTGATCGCCTGCCCCTGCGCCCTGGGCATCGCCACGCCGCTGGCCACCACCGCTGCCATCGGCGCGGCCTCGCGGCAGGGCATCATCATCCGCGACGTGAAGGTGCTCGAGACCTTCCGCAAGGTGGACCTGCTGCTCCTCGACAAGACCGGAACCCTCACCGAGGGGGACTTCCGGGTGCGGTACGCGGTGCTGGACGACCTCGACCTGGTGGCCGGGCTGGAATCCTACTCCGAGCACCCCCTGGCCCACGCCGTGATGCGCCATGCCGCCGAGCAGGGCCTGGGCCCCGCCGACGCCACGGACATCGTGGTGCGGGAGGGCCTCGGGCTGATCGGCACCGTGAAGGGCCGCCGCGTCGCGGTGGGCAACCGCAGGCTCATGGCCGAGGTGGGCCTGGCGATCCCGGCGGTGCTGCAGCCGCTGGTGGAGGGCTGGGAGGCCGAGGGGCTCACGGTGGCCTTCGCCTCGGTGGACGGAGCCTGTTCCGGCGCGTTGGCCTTCGGCGACCGGCCCCGCGCGGAGGCCGCCGCCGTGGTGGCGGAGCTCCGGGCCCGCGGGGTGCAGACCGTGCTGCTGTCAGGGGACGCGCCCGCCACCACCGAGCGCATCGCCCGGATGGTGGGGCTCGACCTATGGGTCGGCGGCGTCTCGCCCGCGGAGAAGGCCGACACGGTCCGCCGCTTCCAGGCTGAGGGCAAGGTGGTGGCCATGGTGGGCGACGGCATCAACGACGCCCCGGCCTTGGCCGCGGCAGACCTGGGCATCGCCATGGGATCGGGCGCCGACCTGGCCACCCACGCCGCGCCGGTGGTGCTCATGCGGGATTCCCTCACCCGCATCACCAGCGTGTTCCGCCTCGCCACCCTCACCCTGCGGGTGCTCAAGCAGAACCTGTTCTGGGCCTTCTTCTACAACACCCTCGGCATCTCCCTGGCCATGACCGGCGTGCTCAACCCCATCCTCGCCGCCGCGGCCATGGTGCTGTCCAGCCTCTCGGTCATCGGCAACTCGCTGCGGCTGAACCGGGCCGCTTGAGGGCGTTCCGGGTACGGTCGTCAAGGATTCACCACGGAGGCACGGAGATCGCGGAGGGGACACGGAGGCCTCCGTGCGCACCCATCCTGCTTCGCGGGGCGCGGCGCGCCCCGGGGCCGCGTGCGGCCCCGCCAGTCGACGCGGGCAGAATCCGCGCGATCGCGTGGCCGTCCGCCCGCGTCGACTGGTCTCGCGAAGCTCGCCTGGACCAACCTCTCAGTGCCCTCGGTGTCTCCGTGGTGAATCGTTTCCTCTGAACGCAACCGCGACGGCGCCGAAACTCAGGAGCCCTCGGCCCGCCCCCGGTGGTAGTGGCGGCGGGCCTTGGCGCGGTTGCCGCAGCTGGCCATGGAGCACCAGCGGCGGGAGCGCCCGCGGCTGCGGTCGAGGAAGAGCCAGGTGCACTGGGCGCCGTCGCACTCGCGCACCGGCGGTGCCTCCCGCGAGGTGAGCAGGTCCGCTGCGGCCCGGGCGATGGGCCAGAGGGGCGAGGTCAGGAACTGGGCGCCGTCCCGCCACTGCCATTCCGGCGCCGGGCCGGAGCCTTGCACCGTCAGGTGGGGCAGGGCTTCGCGGAGCTGCGCGTTGAGGCAGGCCAGGGCCCCGGGCGGCAGGATCCGATCCCGGGCCCGGGCGGAGAAGAGGGCGTAGAGCGCCTCGCGCAGCTCGCAGGCGGCGTGGAGCGCCGCGGCCGCCGCCGCGCCCTCCCGCCGGCCCCGCTGTTCCAGGGCCGCCAGGTCTGACGCCTCACCCAGGCCGGTCTGCCGGGCGAAGGCCAGCAGGTGGTCGTAAGACCGCAGTCCATCCGTTTCGGCCCGGGGACGGTCGCCCCAGGTGTTGGCGAAGTCCAGGCAGAGGTCCCCGCCGGAGAGTTCAAAGGGCCCTGGACCGGGTGGCGGGAGGGGGGTGGGCATGGTGCAATGATAACCTGGATTTAACACTTGACTGGTTAGGCAGATCGATCATATTAACCTGTATTCGATTTTAAGGGGGTTATCATGGGGCCCGACGGCGAACCTGCCACCACCAGCCTGGCCGACCAGCTGGAGCGGAGCTTCCGAGGCGGGGCCTGGCACGGCCCGGCGCTGATGGAGGTGCTGGCGGGGGTGGACGCGGCCACCGCCCAGTGGCGCCCTGACCCCAGCATTCATTCTGTCGCGGAGGAGGTGGGCCACCTCGCCTTCTGGCTGGAGGACGCCCGGCGCCAGATCTCGGGGGAGGCGCGCCGCGCCCCGGGAGCAGAGGTGGACTGGGGCCCGGCCAGCCTGGCCACGGAGGCCGCGTGGCAGGCGCTCTGCGCTGAGCTGGAATCCGCCCACCTGGCCCTGCGCGCCGCCCTCCTCGAGGCGGCCGGTCCCCGGCTCGAGGAAGCCCTGCCCGGCTCGGACACCACCCTGCGGGGCCTGGTGCTCGGCATCCTCCAGCACAATGCCTATCACGCCGGGCAGATGGCGCTGCTGCTCCGGCAGGCCCGGCTCGCGGGCGGAGGCAGGCCATGACGCCGCTGGAGGCGCGGACGCTCGAGCGGCTCCAGACCCGCCGGGCGCACCTGGCGGGGCTCGCCAAGGCGCGCGGCGACCACCGCTGGGTGGACCTGATGCGGAAGGTGGACGCGGCCATCGGGGCCATCGAGGTGGGCACCTGGGGCCACTGCGCCGTCTGCCACGACCTCATCTCCGAGGGGCGCCTCGCGGAGGATCCCCTGCTGACCGTCTGCCTGTCCTGCCTGTCCGAGGCCGACCGGCGGGCCCTGGAGCGGGACCTGCAATCGGCGGGCAAAGTGCAGCGGACCCTGCTGCCGCCGGCCCACCTGGCCCGGGACGGCTGGGAGGTGGCCCACCTCTGGGAGCCCCGGGGCCCCGTGTCCGGGGACCACGTGGACCTCATCCCGCCCTACGCCCCCGGCGCGCCGGCCCACCTGCTGCTCGGCGACGTGTCGGGCAAGGGCGTGGCGGCCTCGCTGCTGCAGGCCCACCTGCACGCCCTGTTCCGGGCCCTGGTGCCCGGCGGCCAGACCCTCCCCGAACTGCTGCAGCGCGCCAATGAGCTCTTCGCGGAGGCCACCTCCTCGGTGAGCTACGCCACCCTCGCGGCCCTGCGGCTGGGCTGCGACGGACGCTTCTCCCTGGCCAACGCCGGGCACCCCCGCCCGTTCCTCGCCGATGGCCGCGGCGTGCGTCCCATCGAGGGCGGCGGCCTGCCCCTGGGGCTCTTCTGCGACTCCGCCTACACCGAGCGGGAACTGAGGCTGCAGCCCGGCCAGACCCTGCTGCTCTACACGGATGGCTGGACGGAAAGCGCCAAGGGGGACATGGAATTCGGCATCGGCCGCGCGGCCGCGGCCCTGCGCCGGGCCCGGGACCTGCCGCTGCCGGAGTTGTTGGCTTCCTGCCGCGCCGAGCTGGAGGCGTTCTTGGGCGGCTCGCCGCGGGGGGATGACCTCACGCTGGTGGCGGTGCGCCGGGCGGCCTAAACGCAGAACGCAGGAGATCCCGAAATCCGGCCCAGGGCCGAGGGACAAAGCATGGGCCGGGGCCGGGATCACTTCGGCTGGGCCCGCTTCCCTTTCGATCGGTCGTAGCGATCCAGGAAGGTTCGAAGAAACGCCAGCCGCTTCTCGATATCCGCCTTCCAGTGATCGAGCCGCTCCCACCCTGAGGTGGTGAGCGTGTAGATCTTCCGGGCCGGGCCCCGGGAGTGGGTGTCCCAGTGGAACGTCACGTCCCCAGCCTCTTCCAGGGCCTGCAGCGTCCGATAGGTCGCGCCGGGATCGGCCTTGTAGCCGGGGAGCGTTTCCTGGAGCGTCGAACGGATCGCGTGGCCGTGCAGGGGGCCCTCCGTCAGCGCCAGCAGGATGAAGGCGGGAAGGTGGCGGGACTGTCGGCTGGAGGAGGGCATCGGGCTAGTCACCAGGTGAGGTGCGGAGTTCCGCGGTGTGCCCGGACAGGAGCGCCTCCATCAGGAACCCGCAAGCAATGATGCCTGGAAGCGTCAAAGCCAACCTCAACAAGGCGAACCTGATTCCAAGAAAGGCGCTCTCCATCATGAGCATCGGGAGTTTGATGGTGGCCCACGCGCCCAGGAAGATGACGAGGTTGGCGGGGCGGGCGCCCTTTCCCAGGAGGGCGGCGCCGATGGGGAAGGCCGCGTAGATGGGGCCCGCGGCTCCGGTCCCCAGGAGCAGGGCGAGCAGGACCCCGCGCACCCCCGAGGTCCGTCCGAGGTTGCGGGCCACCACCTCCTTCGGCACCCAAGCGTCGAAAAGGCCGATGAGGATGAGCACCGAAGGGACGATGACCAGCACGTCAACGAGGCCCTGGCCCCAATTCCGCAGGGATTGGGCGGCCAGGCCCGGGCTGGGGATCCAAAGCGCCAGATGGGCCGCCAGGATGATGGCCACCACCAGGAGGGGTCGCTTGAGGTCCGGTCTCATAGCAGGCCCCCCATCAGCGCCCCCACGAGCAGGGCCAGAACCAGGCTCAGCGACTGCCGGAGGAGGGTGAACCGGCGTCCGAAGGCCTTGATTTCCATGGGGGCCGTGAGGGCGCCGACCATGGTCAGGGTGGTGATGAAGCTTGCGAGGGCAGGCAGGCCGGCCCCCATGCGGTGCAGCGAACCCGCCAAGGGATAGGCCACCGGCCCCGGGATGGTCAGCAGGGCCCCCAAACCTGCGAGGAGGAAGAAGCCCACCGCGCCGTGGGCCTGGAAGAGGGTGGCGACTCCCGCCGGCGGGACCGCGGCCATGGTCAGGCCCACGCCCGCCAGCACGGCCAGAAGCCCCGGGAGCAAGCCCAGCCCTGACCGTGCGGACATCTTCAGCGCCGCGCGGGTGCGGGCTCCGTCGTTGGCGGCCGAGAGGGCCACGCCCCCCAGGGCCGTCGTCAGAAGCAGGATGGGGAAGGTGGCCATGGGATCTCCTTTCGATGTCATCTAGATGTTTTAATCATCTAGGTGACACAGAATCGAACCTGCCTCACCCTCTGTCAACCCACCCCATCCATTTGTTTCACATGCAAAATTGTATTTATTTACATAATTATGTTTACTTATTGAAGCCTTCGCGTGACCCGGCCCAATGGGGCCAATCGACCCCCGGGCGCCATCCCGGCGCCCCTTGGTGATCTGGCCATCCCGCTCAGCCCTGGCTCTGGATCCGCAGCAGCATCACCGCCTGCCAGAGGATGTAGCCGCCCATGGCGGCCACCAGCAGGCCGCCCACGCGCAGCAGCGCGGCCTTCCACGCCTGGCTGAGGCGCGTGCTGGCGAGGCCCAGGCCCAGCAGCAGCGGGGCGTTGCCCAGGCCGAAGGCGGCCATGCCCGCGGCGCCCATCTTCCAGTCGCCGCCATCGAGGGTGCGCAGCAGCATCATGTAGACGAGGCCGCAGGGGATCAGGCCCCAGAGCAGGCCCAGCGCGTAGGGCACGCTACCCAGCGCCAGGCCGCGGCCCATGAGCTTCTGCAGCGCGGGCGGCAGGCGGAATTCCATGAGGGCCTCGGCCCGGCGTCCCAGCAGCATCACCAGGCCCATGAGCAGCATGAGCGCCCCGACGCCCAGCTTCACCCAGACCTGCCAGGGCCAGGCCTGGGCGGCGATCAGCGCGGCGCCCTCGGGCCGGCAGCAGGCGTGCATGTCCTGGACGGTCTGCAGCCGCGCGAACCCTCCGAGGAATCCGATGATGCCGCCGAGGATGGCGTAGGTCGTGATGCGCCCCAGCTGGAAGCGCAGGTGCCGCGTCCAGGTCCGGCCGCCGTGCTTGGCCTGGGAGAGGCCGAAGGCGGCCACGATGGGGCCGCACATGCCCGCGCAGTGCCCCAGGGAACCCAGCAGGCCCGCGACCCACATGACGATGAGCCACGGCGCGGCGTGGGGATGGTTCAGCCATTGTTCGAGCATGGCCCATGGTCCCAGCGGGCGGCCGGAGGCCGCAAGCGACGGCGGTCACGGATGGGTGCGGCGGAATGTCGCACCCATCCGGAGGGCCAGGTCCCGCGCGGGTTCAGCCCAGGGCCTCGGCCGCCGGGAGGACGGGCAGCCGCGTGGCCACGGCGCCCAGAGCGATGGCATGCAGCAGCTCGCTCACCGTGGTGCAGCAGTCCCCCAGGATGGACACCGCGTACGGCTCGGCGGCCTTGGAGATGGCGGTGTGGGTGACGCAGTTCTGGGTCATCATGCCGCCGATGAGCAGCTCGGTGACGCCCAGGCCGGCCAGGACCCGCTGCAGCTCCGTCTGGTGGAAGGCGTCGGCGAAGGCCTTCACCACCACGGGCGCCTCCGGGGCGGCGGCACGAACGCGAGGGTGCAGCTGCGCGCCCTCGCTGCCCTCCACGAAGAAGGGGGCCGGTCCCCGGCGGCTGTCGGCGATGTGCTGGACGAGCACCACGGGGATGCCCTGCGCCCGGGCCCGGTCCATCGCCTGGAGGGTGCGATCCAGGGTGGCCTCCGCGTTCCAGAGCGGGAACTTCCCGCCGGGGAAGTAGTCGTTCTGAAGATCGATGACGAGCAGGGCGCGTCGGCTCATGGCAGCTCCTCCGAGTGGCACCCCCTCAGGCTAGGTTCCGGAAGGGGAATCGGGGATTGGCGAAAATGACAACAATCAGGCTAAAAAAGACACATGCCCTCCCGAACCCGCACCCCCCGCCAGCGGCCTTCCGGCGACCGCACCATTGGCATCCTCGCCTATCCCGGCGTTCAGCAGGCCGCGCTCCACGGGCTGACCGACCTGCTGGAGGCCGCCAGCCGTCTGCGGGAGCAGGGATCCGGGCCAGCGGTCACGCTCACGGTGCAATCCTGGGACGGCGGCGCGCCCCTGCTCCCGCCGGGCGCACCGCTGACGGCCCTCATCCTGCCGCCGAGCCTCGGGATCCTGGCGACGCCGGCGCAGACGGCCGCCATCGCGGCGTGGCTCCGGGATCGGCACGGGGAGGGCACCGTGCTCTGCTCCGTCTGCGCCGGCGCGTTCCTGCTGGCGGAGACGGGCCTCCTCGACGGCCGGCCCGCCACCACCCACTGGGCCCTGGCGGAACGCTTCGCCGCGCGGTTTCCCGAGGTGCGCCTGGATGCGGACAAGCTGCTCATCGACGACGGCGACCTCATCACCGCGGGCGGACTCATGGCCTGGGTGGATCTGGGTCTGCGGCTGGTGAACCGCTTCCTGGGCTCCGCCACGCTGCTGGCCACCGCGCGGTACTTCCTGGTGGATCCCGGCGGCCGGGAGCAGCGGTTCTACAGCACCTTCGCCCCCCAGCTGACCCACGGCGACGCGGCCATCCTGAAGGTGCAGCACTGGCTGCAGGCGAACAGCGGCGGCCGCATCAGCCTGCCTGCGATGGCCGCCCGGGCGAAGCTGGGCGACCGGACCTTCCTGCGGCGCTTCCAGAACGCCACCGGCCTGACGCCGGGCCAGTACCTGCAGCATCTCCGCGTGGGGAAGGCGCGGGCTCTCCTGGAGCAGTCGGGGCTGGCCGTCGACGAGATCGCCTGGCAGGTGGGCTACGGGGATCCCGGTGCCTTCCGGAAGGTCTTCCTGAAAGTCATGGGGCTCTCTCCGGGCGAGTACCGCCGGCGGTTCGCGGTGGCGGGGCCGATCCCCTGAACCTTGCAGGGCCCGCCCGCGCTCAGCCATGAAGCGCTCACCAGCAGAACGGAGCTGGATGATCCTGGCAGACGCATCGCAGGCGCAGGTTCTGATCCATCTGCGCCACCGCGGTTCCGGCTCTAGTCCTGATCCGTCTTCTCCACGACGATCACCATCCGCGTGACCACGGCAGCCAGGGCGCCCACCGCCGCGAAGACGGGGAGGAGCGCCGCGCCCACCAGGCCCAGCGTGAGCGGGATCTCGATGAGGGTCTTGCCGGATTCGTTCTTCAGGATGATCCGTCGGATGTTGCCCTGGTGGATCAGATCCTTGATGGTGTCCAGCACCTTGCCGCCGTCGACCTTGAACTCTTCGGTGCGGGTGCGGTCCTGCGTGGATTCGGAGGTCATGGGTTCATCCTTTCGAAGGGGTGTCCGGGGTCAGGCCTGCACCAGCAGGTGCCGGGCCAGCCAGACCTGGAACCGTCCCGCCAACAGTGCCAGGTGGAAGGTGAGGGGGATCAGGGCGAGGGCCGCCAGCCCGCAGAGCACCGCCATCAACCTGGGGTTGGCGATCATCCAGGCACTGCCGCCGAGATCCCAGGACAGGTTGCCGGTGGCGTGGAAGAGTCCCGCAAAGGGCACGGCCATCAGGCTGAGACCCGCGGAAAGGAGGCTCACGAACAGGGTGAAGTAGGCGATGCCAAGCGGCATGAGCAGCAGGAAGTAGAGCAGGCTGGTCCAGGTGCGGCGGTCGCGGAGCAGAGCGCCCAGCCGGGACAGCCAGCCCTGGCCTTCGGGCAGCAGGGCCGGGCCGGCGGAGCCCTCGCCGCCCACCATCAGCCTCAGCAGATGCACCTCGGCCACGGCCAGCAGCCGGACGCCCGCCAGGAAGGCGAGGGCCACGGGCACGCCGATGATGAGGATGGCCAGGCCCAGGCTCACGGAGAGACCCGTCACGGTGAAGGTGAAAGCGAGGACGCCCGTGACCATGGTGGCGAGCAGGTAGAGCAGGGTCGTGTAGGCGCGGCGGGTGGCGAGCACCTCGAAGAAGCCGGGATGGGGCGGGGTCAGCAGCGGCATGAAGCCTCCGGGTGTCCCCAATCTACGGCCCTCCGCCTGTGCTCGGCAGGGCGGACCGGCGAACGGTTCGCGGGAACCGGTGAAGGCACGGAGCGGCGGAGGCGGTCCCGGGCTCAGCCCAGCTCGGGCACCCGCCAGAGGGGCAGCTCCTCGCCCAGCGCGGGCACGGGCAGCAGGCCGTTCTCCACGGCGCCGTCGTCGCTCTCGGGCTCGCAAAGGTAGGCGGCGATGGCGCCCAGGGGCTGTTCCGTGGGCACCAGGGCCCAGCCCGGCGGCACGGCCCGGGGGCCGCGGCGCCAGGACACCGCCAATTCGCCCACGGCGGCGGCCTCGAGGATGGCCCGGCCGCTTTCCGAACCCAGGTCCTCCACCACCGGAACTTCCACCTCGAAGGTGCCCACGGCCGCCTGGAGGGAAAGCCCGTGCAGGCGCAGGTGGGCCGCCACGGAGGCGGGCACCAGGTAGGCCTCGGGGCGCTCCGCCACCGTGGTGCCCACGAAGCGAGCCAGGTGCGGGATGGTCACGCTGGTGGGCGCGCCCTCGAGGGTGCGGGGCGTGCGGGTGAGGACCTCGATGGGCGACTCGCGGCGGATCAGCTGGTAGCGCACGGCAATGCGGTCGCGGGGGGATTGGCTCTCGGCCACGGTCTGCAGCACCTCGTCGCGGTGGGCGGCCACGTGCCGGAGGGTCTCCAGCATGAAGGCGTAGGCGGTCCGCACCCGCTCGGAGAAGGGGATGTACGAGTAGCACTCGAGGAGCAGGTCCATGCGGCTGGTGAGGCCGCGGTAGTTGCTGCCGAAGCGGGGGTGGTGGGGGTAGGTCATCCAGCCTTCGCGCACCGGCGCGCCGGGCTCTGCGTCGCGGTCGGCGTCCAAGGCCCGCTCGTCCTCCACGAAGTTGCCATACCAGCCCGTGTCCAGGCCGTGGTTGGCCTTCATGGCCGCGGTGACCGGCGGCAGGAGGCGGTCGCGCATGTAGGCGATGGGCTCCTCCCGGCCGCTGTCCACGGTGTGGGGGATGTCGTAGGTCATGGAGAACCGGTGCACCGAGCCGTTGGTGGCGTGGTTGTCGATGGTGAGGTCGGGGGCCCAGGGCTGGCAGACGCGGGTCTGCAGCAGGCACATCTCCTCGCCCTGCATGCGCAGGTAGTCGCGGTTCAGGTTGATCTTGGCGGCGTTCACGCGGGTGCCCACGCCGCTCTCGGGGCCCAGCTGGCCGCTGAGCTTGGGCAGGTGCAGCTTGCGGTTGCCCGGATGGATGGCATCGTTGCCGTCGGGGTTGAAGAGCGGCACCACCACCAGGGTGAGGTCCGCCAGGATGGCGCCAGCGTCCAGGCCGGGACGGCCCTCCAGCAGGTCGCGCACCAGCATGAGGCAGCCTTCCTTGCCTTCGACCTCGCCCGCATGGATGCCGCTGATGACGAGGACCACGGGTCGGTCGAGGCTGCGGGCCTCGGCGGGCGTCTTCACCCCGTGGGCCGACAGCACCAGCAGGGGCAGCTCGCGGCCCTCGGGGCTGATCCCGAAGGAGGTGACGTGCAGGCGCGGGTCGGCCTTGGCCTTCAGGCCCGCGATGAACGCCATCACGTCGGCGTGCCGGCTGGTCTCTTCGTAGCCTGTGGCTTCAGCCCGGGTGAGCAGGTTCATGGCCTCTCCTCAATCCAGTTCCAGAAAATCCTCGGTGCGGGGCATGGCGCGCATGGCATCCAGCAGGGAGGCCGGCGGCGGCGTCAGCCTGCGGGCCGCGAGATCCAGCCACCCGCCCAGGCTGGTCACGCGGGCGGCGGGCCGGCCGTCCTCCTTGAGGAAGTCGTTGCGCAGCAGGAAGCGGCTGCCGTCCGCGGACTGGCCGGCCAGGCCGAGCCGCACCTGGAAGGCCTCCAGCAGGCCGATTTCCCTGAAGTAGTCCACCTCGTCGCGCTTCACCACGGGGCCGATGCGCAAGCGGACAAACTCGGACATCGGGAACCCGTGTTCGGCGAAGAAGAGCATGCGCACGTCGCCGGCCCTGTCGAGGTAGGCGGTGTTCCGCATGTGCGCGTTGAAGTCCATGTCCCCCCAGCCGGCGAACAGGGTCTTCTCGAACATGGGCTCTCCTGGACGGGGCATGGGCGAGACGAAGGGTAGCAGGGAGGCGTCGCCGAGACGGGGCTCACAGCCCCCGCTTCAGCACCTGCTGGCCCATGTGGGAGACGCGGTACTGGCCGACGCCGCGCTCGCGGATGAGGTCGTGGCGCACCAGGTACGAGATGTCGGCTTCGGCGGCGCCGGCCTTCACCAGGTGGTCCCGGGCCACGTCCGGGTGCTTCGCCACCAGCTGCAGCAGCATCATCTGGCGGGGGGTGATGGGATCGGCCACGGAGGCTCCTGGGGTGGTTCTAGCCGCTGGTCTGCCGGCGGTAGCTGGGACGGTGGAGGTCCGAGATCTGGACCGTGAGGCTGAGCCGCTGGCCCGCGAGGCTGCGGGGAAGGGCCGCGGCGAGCAGCGGAAGCAGCGCCTCGCTGAGCTGGGCCTTCACCTCGTCGCTGCGGCCGCTGAGGATCTGCACGTTCAGGGTGACGAAGGCTCGTTCGGGGCCCTGCTCGGCGTCGCCGGGCGTCTCGTCGCCCACGACGAACACCTCGTGGCGCAGGAAGCGGCTCTTGATGTCGGCGGCGGCGAAGAGGCCGGTGTCCGCCAGGGTGCGGTTCACCGCCCGCAGCAGACCCGCCCAGTCGGGCTGGTCGAGGAGGTTGCCGGAGGCTTCAAGGATGCAGTGGGGCATGGCGCGACCTGGGGTCTGGTGTCTGCTGCGATCCTACCGCCGATGGTCCGGCTTCCGCAGGATCGCCTTTCGCGCACCCTTGTCCCAGTAGCTGGTCTCCTCGGCGAAGCAGATGTTCTCGAGGTCCGTCACGCGCTCCTGCAGGCAGGCCTGGGCGTCGGCGATGGCCTGGTTGTAGATGGCCGGGCCGATCTCCTTCAGGCAGAACGCGAGGAAGGTGCCCGCCCCCAACTCGCCCAGGCTCTCCCCGTATTCCTCGGACACGAAGCGCTGGATGGGGGCGTGCAGGCGCTTTTCGGTTTCGGGCGAGAGCTTGATGTCCATGGCGGCCTCAAGGGGTCATGAAACCATGACACAGGCAGTGGAAGGATTTGACCCGGAAGCGCACCATGGGAGGGCGTTCCCCCCTCCCTTCCTGCTTGAGGTCTCCCATGATGCGTTTCGCTTGCCTCCTCTTCCTCCCGTTGCTCCTCGGCGCCCAGGCCCCGGACCCGGCCTCGAAACCGGCCGCGAAGCCTGCCGCCGCGCCGGTGGCGAAGCCCGCCGCGAAGGCACCGACCGAGCATCCACGCGCCAGCCGCCGGGCGGATGAACTGGCCCGGCGCGGGGCCCAGGCCGACCGGCTCGCCCAGGAGGCCCGCCAGCAGAAGGCGATGGCCACCCGGGAGAAGGCGCGCCAGACCGCCTACAAGCGGGCGGAGGAGGCCTCCCTGAAGAAGGCGGAGCAGGCCCGGCGGCAGGCGGAAGGGCTCCAGAAACAGGCGGAGGCCCATCGCAAGCGCGCCGAGGAGAGCCGCCGGAAGGCCGAGGAATCCTGGAAGGCCTACCAGGCCGCCAGCCGCGCGCTCGAACCCGCCAAGGCCAAGCCCGCCCCCAAGCCCGCGGAAACCCCCAAGGCCGAGGCGCCCAAGGCTGAGCCCGTCAAGGTCGAGGCGCCGAAGGCCGAGGCCCCCAAGCCGGATGCGACCAGGAACTGAGCCGGCCGGATTCCCGTTCAGCCCTGGGCGTCAGGCGGCTCCGGCGGCGGTTCGGGATTCGCCGAAGCGGGCGTCGTGCCTGCGGGTTTGGCGAAGCGCTGGGCCCGCAGGTGGAAGTCATCGGTGAAGGTGCGGCGCACGGGCGGAAGGGGCTCGGCGTCCGCCTTCTGCCTGGCCTTCCGCACCCGCCAGAGGCCATAGGCGGCCGGCAGCAGCAGCAGGGCCGGGTATTCCAGCAGCACCCGCAGCAGCGTCAGGCGGAACTGGGTGGGCCGCAGGCCGTCGGCGTACCAGGCGTCGAGGATCCACACTTCGTCATCCACCTTCAGCTCGGCCGCCTCGGCCTTGGCCATGCGCAGCACCTGCTCGGCGTGGTCGGTCTTGACCGTGACGAAGTCGGTGATCTGGCTGTCGGGATCGTGGTCCAGACTCCGCACGGTCACCCAGGCCAGCCCGGGCCGCTGCACGTGGCAGAAGGGGTTCAGCACGATGAGGAAGGCCTGCACCGCCAGGATCCACACCACGGCTCCCACCAGGCTCCATAGCCCGACGAGGGCCGTCCAGCGGAGGGCCTGACGGTAGGTTTCCGGTCGGGAGGGCATGGGGGGAGTATCGCTGATTCAGCGGCCGTTGCGTCAAAGGACCCGGGCTGGACCGGCCCCGGATTTCCAGATTCTCGACCCGGCCGTCGAAAAGTCCCCCAGAATGACCCCGTCCAAACCAGCCATGTCTCCCTCCGTTCCTCCTCCCGGGCCCCACGAGGCCATCGACACTCCCCTGCTGGCGGGGGGAGCTCTGGATGCGCTTCCCATGGGCATCCTCCTCGCCGATGGCGAGGGACAGGTTCTGCGGGTGAACCTCGCCGGGCAGCAGCTCCTGGGCCTGGCGCCCGGGGCGGCTCCAGGCGCCGCCTGGACCGCCGTGGCACCGGATGGTTCGCAGGTGGATCCAGACGCGCACCCCGCCCGCCAAGCCCTCCGGACCCAGGGCCCCGTCGTGGTCCCGGAGCTGGGGGTGATGCGTCCCGATGGCGAGGTGGTCTGGATCAGCGTCCATGCTGCGCCCGCGGGCCCCGGTCAGGCCATCCTCCTCTGTTCGGACCAGTCGGAGGCCCACCGTTCCAGGGCCATCCTGGCGGCCCGTGCGCGCCTCGCCGAAGGGGCGCCCGGGCTCTCCCTGGAGGGCCTGCTCCGGGCCACCCTGGACGAGGCCGAGGCGCTCACGGGCTCGCGCATCGGCTTCTACCACTTCATGGAAGCCGATCAGGTGAACTTGCACCTCCAGGCCTGGAGCACCCGCACCGAGGCCGAGTTCTGCCGGGCGGAGGGGAAGGGCAGCCACTACCCCATCACCCAGGCCGGCGTGTGGGCCGACTGCGTCCGCCTTGGGCGGCCGGTCATCCACAACGACTACGAAAGCCTGCCCGGCCGCCGGGGCCTGCCGCCGGGCCACGCCGAGGTGGTGCGGGAACTGACCGTCCCGGTGCTGCGGTCCGGGCGGATCGTGGCGATCGTGGGTGTGGGCAACAAGCCGACCCCGTACGGTGACGGTGACGTGGATTCGATCCAGCGCCTGGCCGACCTGGCCTGGGATCTGGCTGAGGCCAAGCGGGCCGTGGAGGACTTGCATGAGCGGGATCTTTCTTTCCGCGAAGTGATCCAGCATTCGCCCCTGGCCATGGTGGTCGCCGACCGCCATGACGAGGACATCCGCCTGATGAACCGGAAGTTCACCGACCTGTTCGGCTACACGCTCGATGACGTCCACTCCGTGGCCCAATGGTGGCCCCGGGCCTACCCCGATCCCGCCTACCGGGAGGAGGTCAGGCAGGGCTGGCTGGCGCGGATCGAGCGCTATGAAGCGGGAGGGGGTCCCTTCGAGCCCCAGGACGTCACCGTCACCTGCAAGGATGGGTCGACCCGCTACATCCGCGTGGAGCTGGCGAGCATGGGCGGTCCCCATGCGGTCACCTTCACCGATCTGACGGAGCATCGGCGCACCGAGGAGGTGCTGGGCTTCCTGGCCACCTGCGGAAGCACGCCGGGCGAGGACTTCTTCCAGTCGCTGGCCCGGTTCCTCGCCCGCCAGCTCGACATGGATTTCGTCTGCATCGACCAGCTGGAGGGCGACGGGCTGTCGGCCCGCACGCTGGCGGTGTGGTGCGACGGCCGCTTCGAGGACAACATCTCGTACGGCCTGAAGGACACGCCCTGCGCCGACGTGGTGGGCAAGTCGGTGTGCTGCTTCCCGGCCGGCGTGGCGGCCCGTTTCCCGGAGGACAAAGTCCTCCAGGATCTGCGCGCCGAGAGCTACGTGGGGGTGACCCTGTGGGATCACACGAACCAGCCCATCGGCCTCATCGCCATCATCGGGCGGCGCCCCTTGGCCGATCCGGCCGTCGGGCAGTCCGTGCTGAAGCTGGTGGCGGGGCGGGCCGCGGGCGAACTGGAGCGCCTGAAGGCGGAGGTCCAGCTCCGGGCCAGCGAGGAGGCCTTCCGCCGCCAGTTCACCGACAACTTCACCATGATGCTCCTGGTCGATTTCCGGACCGGCCGGATCGTGGATGCCAACGATGCGGCGGTGGCCTTCTACGGCTACCCGAGGGAGCGGCTGCTGGGCCTCCACATCAGCGAGCTCAACACCCTCCCGCCCGGGGAGATCCAGGCGGCCATGGATCTCGTCGCGGGCCAGCGCGGGGCCCGGTTCGAATTCCAGCACCGGCTCGCCGATGGAACCATCCGCGACGTGCAGGTGTCCTCCAGCCGCATCCGGCTGGGCGACCGCGAGGTGCTGCACTCCATCATCCACGACGTCACCCAGCGCAAGGTGGCCGAGCGGGCCCTGAAGGCCAGCGAGGACCGCTACCGCGCCCAGTTCAACCTGGCCAGCGAGGGGATCTTCACCCTTTCTCCGGAGGGCACCCTGCTGGAGGTCAACCAGGCCTTCGCCCGCATGCACGGCTACACCGTGGCGGAGCTGAAGGGGATGAAGATCACCGACCTCGACACGCCGGAGTCGGCGGCCTTCACCCCGGGCCGGCTGCGCCGCCTCCTGGCCGGGGAGTCCCTCACCTTCGAGGTCGAGCACTTCCACAAGGACGGCCACCGCTTTCCGCTGGAGGTCTCGGCGAACCTGGTGGCCGGGGGCGGGCGGCCGAGCCTCCTCTGCTTCCACCGTGACATCACCGAGCGCAAGCAGGCCCAGGAGGCGCTGCGGGAAAGCGCAGAGCAGCTGCGGATCATCTTCGAGGCCTCCGATGCCGGCATGATCCTGGTGCTGCCCACCGGCATCATCTCCTTCGCGAACCGGCGCATGGACGAATTGTTCGGGTGCCCGGCGCAATCGTTGATCGGCACGCCCTACGCCGCGCTGCTGCATGATTCGGAGCGGCTGCAGGGCGACGGGAAGATGCGCCAGCTCATCCGGGGCGAGATCCAGTCGGTGTCCCTCGAGCGGCACTACGTCCGCGCCGATGGCACCGATTTCTGGGGCCAGCTTTCGGGGCGCCGCCTCGAGCATCCCGATGGCAGCCTGCGCGCCCTGGTGGGGGTGATCACGGACATCTCAGAGCGCAAGCGGATGGAGCGTGAGCAGCTCCTGATCGACCAGCGGATCCAGCAGGCCCAGAAGATGGAGAGCCTGGGCAGCCTGGCAGGCGGCGTGGCCCACGACATGAACAACGTGCTGGGCGCCATCCTCGGCCTCGCCTCGGCGCACTTCGAGACTGAGCCCGAGGGCAGCCCGGCCCACCGCGCCTTCGGCACCATCATCAAGGCCGCCGAGCGGGGCGGAACCATGGTGAAGAGCCTCCTGAACCTGGCGCGGCAGAGCCCGGCCGAACTCATGGAGCTGGACCTGAACGCCATCCTGCGCGAGGAGGTGCGGCTCCTGGAGCGCACCACCCTGGCCAAGGTGGACCTCGTCCTGGACCTGGCCCCCGGCCTCCAGCCCATCCGGGGCGACGCCAGCGCCCTGACCCACGCGCTCATGAACCTCTGCGTCAACGCCGTGGACGCTATGCCGGAGCGCGGCACCCTCACCCTGGGCACCCGCAACGTGGACCAGGACTGGATCGAGGTGAGGGTGGAGGACACGGGCACCGGCATGCCGCCCGACGTGCTCGAGAAGGCCCTGGATCCCTTCTTCACCACCAAGGGCGTGGGCAAGGGCACGGGCCTCGGGCTGTCGATCGTCTACAGCACCGTGAAATCCCACGGCGGGCAGATGGAGATCCTCAGCCAGCCCGGCCGGGGCACCTGCGTGAAGCTGCGCTTCCCCGCCTGCGCGGCCGCGCCGGCGCAGGAAGCTGACGAGGCGCCGCGCCTCCCGGCGCCCCAGCGGAGCCTCGGCGTGCTCATGGTGGACGACGACGAGCTGATCCAGAGCTCCATGCAGGTGATCCTGGAGGCGCTGGGGCACCGCGTCACCCCCGCCCGCAGCGGCGAGGAGGCGCTGGCGCAGCTGGAGGCGGGCCTGGCGCCCGACGTGGTCATCCTCGACATGAACATGCCGGGCATGGGCGGGGCCGGCACCCTGCCCAGGCTGCGGGCCCTGCGTCCGGAACTGCCCGTGCTGCTGGCCACGGGGCGGGCCGACCAGACCGCCCGCGACCTGGTGGCCGCGCACCCCCGGGTCACCCTGCTCTCCAAGCCCTTCGGCATGGCCGAGCTGCAGCAGAACCTCGAGCCGCTCATCCGGGGCTGACCGGATTCAGGCCGGATCGGATACGAGACCGGTAAGATGGGCGTCCCATGACCACCCCTGGCCCGTCCGCCCTCGCTCCCGACCAGGCCCCGCTGGGCCGCGACGGCCGCCTGCTCTTCCTCACCCGCGCCGGCCGCATGGTGTCCTACGGGTTCCTCTCCGTGGTGCTGGTGCTCTACCTGGCGGGCCTGGGCTTCAGCGAGGGGCGCATCGGCCTGCTGCTCACCCTCACGCTGGCGGGCGACACGCTCATCTCCCTGGCCATCACCCTGCACGCCGACCGCCTGGGCCGCCGCCGCATGCTGATGGTGGGGGCGGGCCTCATGGTGGGCGCGGGAATCCCCTTCGCCCTCAGCGGCGATTTCCTCGTGCTGGTGCTGGCGGCGACGCTGGGCGTCATCAGCCCCTCGGGCAACGAGGTGGGGCCCTTCCTGGCCATCGAGCAGGCGGCCCTCAGCGAGGTGCTGCCCGCGCCGCGCCGCACGGGGGTCTTCGCCTGGTACAACCTCACGGGCTCTTTCGCCACGGCCCTCGGCGCCCTGGCGGGCGGGTGGATCGCCCAGGCGCTGCAGGCCTCGGGCGTGGCGCCGGTGGCGAGCTACCGGGCCCTGGTCTTCGCCTACGCCGGCGTGGGGCTGCTCCTGGCCCTGCTCTTCGCGCGGCTCTCGCCCGCCGTGGAGGCGCCGCCCTCCGCCGTTCCCGCCGGCCGCCTGGGACTGCACGCCTCCAAGGGCGTGGTGCTGCGGCTCTCGGCCCTCTTCTCGCTGGATGCCTTCGCGGGCGGCTTCGTCATCCAGAGCTTCCTGGCCTACTGGTTCCACCAGAGGTTCGGCGTGGCCCCGGGCGCCCTGGGCTCCATCTTCTTCGCGGCCAACGTGCTGGCGGGCCTCTCCTCGCTCTACGCCGTGAAGCTGGCGGGCCGCATCGGGCTCATCCGCACCATGGTGGTCACCCACATTCCGTCGAACGTGCTGCTGATCCTCGTGCCCCTCATGCCGAACCTGCCCCTCGCCATCGCCATGCTGCTGGCGCGGTTCAGCATCTCGCAGATGGACGTGCCCACCCGCCAGGCCTACACCATGGCCGTGGTGGCGCCCGACGAGCGCTCCGCCGCCGCCGGCGTCACGGGCATCGCCCGCACCACCGGCGCCGCCCTGTCGCCCATGCTGGCCGGGCCCCTGCTCGCCGTGCCCGCCCTGGCGGGCCTGCCCTTCATCCTCGCCGGCGGGCTGAAGATCCTCTACGACCTGCTCCTCTACCGAAACTTCCGAGCCTCCGAGGCAGGCGGACATGGTCGCGTCGGTCCCACCTGCGATTGAATCCCTTCAACGGCGGGCATCGTGGTTCATTGATGGGATAAATACGATCAATGCCCCTTGTTACTACATTATTTTTCTAGGTGCTGAAGAGGGGCGGGGCTAGCATCGGGTCCGCCCTCTTGGAGGTGGGCCGCCATGTTCCATGCCACGCTGCACTCCCTCGGCTCGAAGCTGGTGTTTCTCGTCGCGCCGGCCCTGCTCGCCCAAAGCGGCCCCATGCCGCCGCCGCCCCTCATGCTCTTCATCCGCGAGGAGGTGAAGCCCGGCCACGGCGCGGCCCACGCCGCCACGGAAGCCGCCTGGGGGCGGGCCCTGGCCCGGCTGAAATCCGGCGACCACTACCTGGGCATGAACGCCCTCACCGGGGGCGGCGAGGCCTGGTTCATCGTGGGCTACGGCAGCTACGCCGAGTGGGAGGCCCGCCAGAACGAGTTCGAGAAGCAGCCCGCGGCGAAGGCCGAGATGGAGCGCATCGCCCAGCAGGATGGCGAGCACCTGGCGGGCAGCCGCACCCTCCTGGGCGCCTACCGCAAGGACCTGAGCTACGGCCCGCCCGTGGAGATCGGCAAGATGCGCTACCTCCGGATGCGCACCTTCCGGGTGAAGCAGGGGCAGGGCCCGGCCTTCGAAGCCGGCGTGAAGACGGCCCTGGCCGCCTACGAGAAGAGCCGCTACGCCGCCTCCTTCGCCTTCTTCGAAGTGGCCGCGGGCACCGGCTCGCCCACCTTCATCGTGCTGCGCCCCCTGAAGTCCCTGGCTGAACTCGACGCCATGGCCGAGAGCGAGAAGGCCTTCCAGGAGGCGCTGGGCGAGGATGGGCGCAAGGGCATGCAGAAGGTCTTCGCCGACACGGTGAACGCCGTGGAGAACCAGCTGCTCGCCTTCAACCCGAAGCTGAGCTACCCCGCGCCCTTCGTGGTGGCCAGCGACCCCGCCTTCTGGACCGTGAAGGCCGAGAAGGCCGCGAAGTAGGATCCGAGGGCTTTTCCGGGGGGTGCCTAGAGACAGTACTCGGCGCCCTCCAGGAAGGCCTTGGGCGGTTCGCCCACCGCGGCCACGACCTGCCGGATGAAGTGGGGCTGATCGTAGTACCCGGCGTCCTGGGCCAGCCGCGTGAGGCTCAGGCCCGGCCGGTGCGCGGCGATGGCCCGGCGCAGGCGCAGGATGGCGGCCAGCTGCTTGGGCGAGGCGCCCGCCACCCGGCGGAACCGCTTCTCCAGGCTGTCCACGCTCAGGCCGAGCTGCCGGGCCAGGGCGCCCACCCGCAGCGCCGCCGGGTCGGTCTTGAGGCTCCGCAGCGCCGCGTCCACCAGGGGGTCGCCCGGCCAGGCCCGGCGGGTCCGCAGCGCCAGCAGGAAAGCCTCCACGGCGGCCACCCGCGCCTGGTGGTCGCGGGCGGCGCCCAGGCGGTCGGCGGTGGCGCGAATGGCTCCGGGGTCGGCCAGCGCCGCCAGGTCGACCGTCTCGCCGAAGAGGTGGTGCAGGGGCAGGTCGAAGAAGGCCCCGGCTCCCGCCCCCCGGAACTTCGCCAGCACGAGGCCGCCCCCCGCGGGCGTGAACATGCGCCGGGCCGTGCGGCGCACGCCGGTGAGCGCCCGGTCGGGCACGCGGTGGGCGACGCCGCCTTCCACCAGGCTCGCCGAGCCGGCGTAGCGGAAAGCGAGGATGAGGCCCGGCTCCGGCACCAGGGAACGCAGCATGGGCGCGTCCGTCTCCAGCACCTCGAACACGCGCACGAAGGGGGCCAGGGGTTCGCTCGGGGCGAAGCGGTGCAGCTGCATGGCAGCCATCCTACGCCGCCTTTCCCTGTCGGCACAGCTTCGGCCTGGAACGGGGCCGTTCCTGAATTCATACAAGGCAGGCGAAGGGGGCTGGCCGACCCTGGAACACCTGGAGGCCCCCATGACCACGCCCCGATCCGTCCTCGCCGCCCTCCTCCTCCCCGTCCTGGTCGTCTCGGCCCTGGCCCTGGCGACGGCCTGCCGCCCGCCCGCCGCCCAACCCCCATCCCACCTCAACCCCCACGCTGACAGGAGCCCCGCCGTGTCCGACCTCTTCGACTGGAACCACCACCCCAAGCTGGTCGTCCGCATCGACAGCTTCATCCTGCCCGAGACGGCCCGGGCGGAGTTCACGGCGGCCATGCACCGGAACCTGGCCTTCATCCAGACCCTGGAGGGCTTCCGCGGCCACCGCGTGTTCGAAAAGCGGGCCGGGGATTCCGCCTACAACCTCGTCACCCTCGCCGCCTGGGAGAGCCCCGAGGCCGTGGAACAGGCCAGGAAAGAGGTCCAGGCGTACTACCAGCGCCTGGGCTTCGACATGCCGGCCGCCCTGAAGCGCTGGGGCGTCCAGTTGGTGCGGGCGGACTACGGCACGCCGCCAGAGCTGCAGTAGAGGCGACCAGGTCGGCCCCTTTCAAAAAAAAGTTGCATAGCTAATCAAATCGCCCTATGCTTCGGGCACGATGTTCGACCAGTGCCTCTACTTCAACACCGCCGCCCTGGCCCGCCAGCTGGAGAAGGCCTGGACGCGCGCCTTCGCGCCCTTCGACCTGACGCCGCCCCAGGCCTTCATGCTGCGGGCCATCCTCGACCACCCGGGCCTGCTGCAGGGCGAGCTGGCGGCCTCGCTGGCCATCGCGCGGCCCACGGCCACCCGCGCCATGGACGGCCTGGAGGGCAAGGGCCTCATCGCGCGCCGCCGCTCGGGCCGCGACGGCCGCGAGCAGTGCGTGCACCCCACCCCCGCGGCCGTGGCCCTGCACCCGGCCCTGAACGCCGCCAGCGCCGCCGTGACCCGCCGGCTCAAGAAGCTGCTGGGCGAGCCGGTGTTCCGCGACACCGTGGCCAGCCTCCGCGCCATCCGCACGGCCCTCGGCTAGGCCGCCTTTTTTTTGACGCATAGTTGCATAGCTAACCAACAGGAGCCGTCATGCCCATCCTCCACGTGAAAGTCAGCGCCCCCCGCTCGCCCGAGCTCACCCGGCGCATCACCGCCACCCTGCTGGAGCTGACCAGCCGCATCCTGAAGAAGAAGCCCGAGGTCACCGCCATCACGCTGGACTACGTGCACCCCGAGGATTGGATCGTGGGCGGCCGCTCGCTGGCGGAGCAGGGCCGCAGCAGCCTCTACTTCGACATCAAGGTGGTGGACGAGACCAACACCAAGGCCGAGAAGGCCCAGTACATCCGCGAGGCCTTCGCCGCCTTCCAGGCCCTGCTGGGCGACCTGCACGAGGAGAGCTACATCTACATCCAGGACGTGCGGCCCACGGCCTACGGCTACGGCGGTCTGACCCAGGAGTTCCGGTTCCAGCACCCGGACTGAGGCGCCTCCGCCTGCCGCCTCAGGTTGAGGGGGCGTCCACGGGCACCCCGAGGCGGGCCAGGAAGGCCTGGATCGCCAGGGCGGCGGCTTCCGGGCGGGCCTGCAGGAGCCAGTGGGGGCCTTCGAGGGTGTGGAGGTCGAGGTTGGGCAGGTGGTCCCGCAGGTGCCGGGCGGCGGCCCGGGGCACGAGGCGGTCCTGCCGGGCGCAGAGGGCCAGGGTGGGCACCTGGAGCTGGCCCAGCAGGGCCGTCTGGTCCACCGCCAGCACCGCCTGCAGCCGCGCCTTCAGGGTGGCGGGGGGCACGGCGGCGGCCATGGTCCGCGCCAGCGCCAGCAGGGGCTCGCTGGCCCAGCGGCCGAGCAGCAGCCAGCGGAGGAGGGGCAGGGGCAGCCGCCGGGCGGGCAGCGCCTTCAGCAGGGGCGTCAGCCAGGCCAGGGCCGGGCGGGGATGGCGGGCGAAGGTGCCGCAGAGCACCAGGGCCATCAGCCCCTCGGGACGCTCCGCCGCCAGGGCGAGCGCCACGGGGCCGGAGAACGATTCGCCCAGCAGCAGGAAGGGCCGGCCCCGGGGCAGCTGGGTTCTCGCCACGTGGATGCAGGCCGGGTACGAGGTCAGCGCCGGCGGGTAGCGGATCACCTGGGTCTCGAAGCCCCGGAGCGCCGCGAGGAACGGCGCGAACATGAGGCCCGTCCCGTCCAGCCCCGGCAGCAGGACGAGCAGGGGGCGCGCCGGGTCGGGGGGCGCGACGTCTGGAGGCGCGTCAGGGTCGAGGGAGGGCATCCCGGCCAGTATCCCAGGTGGGGACAGATGCCCCTCCTCCGCCCCTCGTCCACCCCTCCTCCGCCCCTCCTTCGCGTCGGCCCGGGCCCGCTCAGTCCCGGCCGCGCAGCCCGCTGTCCAGGCGGTCGATGAGGCCGGCCCAGTCGGCGTCCTCCTCCACCTGCTCGCGCAGGAAGGCGGCCTGGGCGGGGGTCCAGAAGGGGGCGTCGGCGAGGGCCACCCCGGGGGGCACGCGCCGGGCCGCGAAGAACGCCTGGATGTCGGCCGGGGTGGCGGGCAGGCCCAGCTGCGCGAACAGGTGGGTCATGGCGTGGTGCTGGCTGTCCATCCTCTGCCCCCGTGCGGAAGGTCCGGGGGGAAGGATAGGGCGCGAAGCGGCGGTCTGCCCGCCTACGTGTCTACGAGGGCCTATCTGTCTACGAGGGCCTACATGTCCACGAGGGTCGGGTGGGTGAGCCGCTCGAAGTCCTTGTAGGCCATGCGGATCAGCTCGGTGTGGGTGCCGGCGTTGAAGGCGATCTGGTCGTCCAGCGCCAGGTGCGGCTCCACGTAGACCGGCATGCCGTACAGGTTGCCGAAGGGCGGCATGGCGCCGGGCTCGCACTCGGGGAAGTCCCCGGCGAACGCCCGCTCGTCCACCAGCTCGGCGGAGGTGGCCCCGGTGGCCTGGCGCAGGCGCTCCAGATCCACCTTCCGGTTGGCGGGCACCACGGCCAGGGCGAAGTGGCCGTCGAGGTTCACCACCACCGTCTTGGCCATCTCCTTGCCGGGGATGTGGGCGGCCCCCGCCACCGACGTGGCCGTGAAGGCCACCGGATGTTGGATGACCTGGTGGGCCACCCGGTTCTGGGAAAGGAAATCCTTCAGCATGGTCGTGGGCATGGCAGCCTCCTGGGACCGAGTGCGGACCAAGGATGGGTCCGGGCCGGGAAGCAGGCCACGGATAAACACGGATGCACACGGATGACTGCAGATCGGACAGGCCTGGGCGCCGATCAGGGCGCTGGCCGGGGCCCTTCCTGCGGCCATCTGAGTTCATCCGTGGCTCCTTCAGCTTGCGGGGGGACCCGACGACCAGGCTTCCCCCCGGCGGCCGTTCCTGGCTACGCTCTCTCCCCACCCCCGGAGGTTCCATGGCCGCCACCCCGAATCCCCCTGACGCCGTCGCCGCCTACCGGAACCGCCTGGCGGGCTACCTGGGCGACCGCGACCCGCTGGCGGTGCTGGCCCGCACGGGCGACGCGCTGGCGGCGCTGGTGCGTGAGCACACTGACCTGACGCGCGAGAACGGGCCTGCGCGCCTGCGGGTGCGGCCCATCGAGGGGAAGTGGTCGCCCGTGGAAGTCATCGGCCACTTCTGCGACTGCGAGTGGGTCTACGGCTACCGGGCGCGGCTCATCCTCTGCGAGGACAACCCGACGATCCTGGGCATGGATCAGGATCGCTGGGTGGCCGGACAGCGGTACCAGGACCGCGACCCCATGGAGCTCGTCGAGCAGTTCCGCGCCCTGCGCCCCCACAACCTGCGCCTCTGGCAGGCCATGACCCCCGCCGACCTCGCCCGCGCGAGCCAGCACAGCGAGCGTGGGGCGGAGTCGCTGGGGATGCTGCTGCCAGCCCTGGCGGGCCACGACCTGCTGCACCTGGACCAGCTGAAGCGGCTGTTTATGGCGATTGTTTAACCGCAGATATCGCAATTAAAATAAGGAATATATTTATACATTCCGGAGATCTACACGGATTTCAGGTGCAGCTAATCGGGGCGGGGTGGGCGCGTGATTGCCCTTCGGCCCAGGAAATTTGAAAAAGCTTCAAGAATGGATGGGGGAGGTCGACCTGATTTTAGGGTGTCTTTCTAGGTACTGAAAGTCTGTCTCTTTGAGAAAATAGACTTGATAAGGGCACATGAGCGCTGGATCTCAAGGACAACTATTGACACTTTTCGGAAATGGCAATTATTTCCATAGTATAGAATTCATCTGACGATTATGCTTAATTCGCCGTCCGAGTTTTCACACGAGGGGTTGGTCAGAGATCCCCCCGGCTAATTTCTGAGGGCCACAATGAAACTTTTTTTTCGTCATGAATACAGAACTCCTCTAAAACCATTTGGGTCTCCAAGCTTCAGTTTAACGACTGATAATTGGGATGATTTCGGGACTCAATGTATGTTTCACCTGAAATACCATTTAAGAGTGGAATCATTTGAAATAGGTTCGGTGAAAATTATTCAAAAGGGTGAATACTTAACGAATATTCCGGATGAATTTGATTTGTTAGATGATTCGTTTATATCTTTAGGACAAGGTGTTGATTTTTATGAAAAATTGCTAAAACATTGTGGAAAGAAAATGGCAATAAAAGTGCTGGAGTCTCTTCGAGATATTGCATGGAAACCTCCATTAGCTGAATCGTTTGAACCTACACCTCAGTTTAGAAACGCCTTGGTAAGGGAAAATACTGCCCTTGCAGCGCGGAGATTTGGGCACTCGATCATTATTGGGGAGCCTTTTGATGAAAGTTTTTCATTTAAGTACCGGGTCGAAATCCCTGGGTCTGATGGGCCATTCGATGTAAATATTAACTTAGATGAAAAAGATCTTGTTCCTGGACGTATTGTGTCTGTAATTGGGAGAAATGCTGCTGGCAAAACAAAATTTTTAACATCACTTGCCAATGATCTTGTACAGTTGAGGGAGACCTCTGTTGATGCAGCCGAGAAACGTGATATCCGGTTTTCGGGTGAGAGGCCGATTTTTACTAGGGTTATAGCTGTTTCATATAGTGCTTTTGATAAATTTACGCGACCTAGTTCACAGCATTCGAGCTATATATACTGTGGAATTCGAAACGAAAAAGGAGTCTTGTCTAGGGGGTACTTACTTGAAACATATCGTAATAATTTAAGACGTATTCGAGAGTCAAATAGAAATTCGGATTGGATTTCGTATATGAAAACAATTTTGGGAGATGGTGGTGATATCATAAGCTCACAATTGAATGAAGAAATTGAAAATGCTGATGTTACAGATGAATCTCTCTCGCTATTGAGTTCTGGTCAATCAATTCTTGCTCATTTTGTTACGGCTTTAGTTGCATGGGTTGAGCCTAATTCTCTCATACTATTTGATGAACCGGAAGCCCACTTGCATCCTAATGCTGTAGCGGGATTAATTGGTGTGTTAAATGCGATATTGAAAAACTACAGATCCTTCGCGATCGTCGCGACCCATTCTCCCCTTGTCATCCAAGAAGTTCCGGCGAAACGGGTTGTTGTTCTTCAAAGAGAGGGGAATGCAACTACATCGGGAAGCTTGCCGATGGAGAGTTTTGGTGAAAACATATCTGAACTTACTAGGCATGTCTTTGAGACGATCGAAATACCTCATGCATATAAAAATGTTCTAAAGAGATTATCAAAAGGGAGAACCTTTGAAGAGGTGCTTGAGTTGTTTGATAATCATCTAAGTATGAATGCGCTTTCTTATTTGACTACTCGATACAAGGATGTGGAATGAAGGGTCTGGTTCCCGTCAGCCTGTCGCATATTGCTCACCACAGAGAGATCGTCGAAAGCAAGACTGACTCGGTGACAAAGGTGTGTGTCCAGTCTGTCGATTCAAAGATAGCTGCTCGATTTACTGCCTTCGAAGCTGCGGTTAGAGCCAGAACGCTTCACGCATTTATCGAGGATGCATCATTGCAGGCCATTGGAGCTGCATTACGTAGTTGCTACAAGAGTAAAACTAAAAAACTTTATAATCTATTGTCTCTAATTGGTGATACAGAAAAAAATAGATCACTAATTAAATGTCCATATTGTGGAATTACTTTGCCCAAAACCCAAGATCACTATTTGCCTGAAAGTAAATATCCAGAGTTGGCAGTCCATGGCTTGAATTTGGTCCCATGTTGCTCCACATGTAATGAGGTAAAAGGAAATCGCTGGAAACGCGAAAGTCAACGCTTCTTTATTCATTTTTATTCTGATCCGATTCCATCGGATCAATTTCTGTTGGTCACGCTGTTCTCTGTGTCATCCAGGGTGGCGCTAGGAACAAAATTTTCAATAAAGAAACCTGATAGAGTGTCTAGTGCTCAGTGGTCTTTGATTGAAAACCATTTCAATAAATTGGATCTCTTGTCTAGATACGAAGAATCTAGCGCGGAAGAAATACAGCTCGCAATGGAAAGCTGTGTGGATCACCTTCTTGAGGGTGGGAAGAATTCGAGTGGTTTCCTGACTAGAATTGCGAATAGATTAGAAGTGATATTTGGCAATAATCATTGGAGAGTTGTGCTTCTACGTGCACTGGCTCTGGATCCCATTTTTTCAAGTATGGTCAAAGCTAAAAAAAAGAGTTCGACGTAAGAAAGATTGGTTGCCTAATTGGTAGGTGGCAGATAGTAAAATTGCTTATTATTGCAGCTAATAGAAGAAACAAATCCGCCTATCCCATCGGCTCTTCATGCTTGCAGTTGGGGCACACGAGCACCTGGATGGGGTCCTTCCCCCTGGGCTTTCTCGTCTTTTCGCCCATGGTGGGGTTCTTGCAGGCGGGACAGGTGACGGGGACGGGTTTGTCCCAGGCGGTGAAGTCGCACTTGGGGTAGTTGGTGCAGCCGTAGAAGACCTTGCCGAAGCGGGTCTTCCGGGGACTGAGGCCGCCGCCGCACTTGGGGCAGGGCACCGCGAGGATCTCCTTCTTCACGGTCTTGCAGGTGGGGTAGTCCACGCAGCACACGAACTCGCCGTAGCGGCCGTGCCGCTTCACGAAGCCCTTGCCGCAGTTGGGGCACTTCTCCCCAGTGGGCTCGTCGGGGGGCACGGGGATGCCCTTGGGATCGGCCTTCACGATGCCCTTGCACTTGGGGTAGTTGGGGCAGGCCCAGAAGGGGCCCCACTGGCCCTTGCGCAGGTTCATGGGCGTGGTGCCGCAGAGCGGGCATTCCGGCGCGTCCTCGGGCTCTTCCATCTTTTCCAGGTCGGCCGTGTAGTCGCACTTGTCCTTTTCCACTTCGGCGCTGTAGTTGGTGCAGCCCACGAAGAGGCCGTTGCGGCCGATGCGCTTCAGCAGCGTGCCGGGATGTTTTTTGCGGTCGCCGCACTTGGGGCACTTCTCCCCGGTGGGCACGCCGGCCTTCAGGTTCTGCATGTCCTTCCCGGCGGCGGCGAGGCTCTGCTCGAAGGGGCCGTAGAAGTCGGTCATGGCCTTCTTGAAGGTGAGCTTGCCTTCTTCAATCCGGTCGAGGTTGCCCTCCATGCCTGAGGTGTATTTCGGGTCCATCAGATCGGTGAAGCCCTGCAGCAGCAGCTCGGTGACGGTCATCCCTAAGTCGGTGGGCTTGAAGCGGCCCTCGTGCTTCTTGACGTAGTCGCGATCCTGGATGGTGCTGATGATGCTGGCGTAGGTGGAGGGGCGGCCGATGCCATCCTCTTCGAGTTCTTTCACCAGGGTGGCTTCGTTGAAGCGGGCGGGGGGCTTGGTGAACTGCTGGTCGGCGTCGAGCTGCTCCAGCTTCAGGGCCTCGCCCAGCTTCAGGGCGGGCAGCTGCGCGTCGTCCTCGTCCTCCTCGTCGGCGCCCTTGGTGGCGTCGCTGATGGCCTCGGCATCCACCTCGGTCTTGTCGGCGCGGTAGACCGACAGCCAGCCGGGGAAGCGCTCGATCTCGCCCTTGGCCTCGAAGGTGGCGGTGTCCTTGCCCACTTCGGCTTCGGTCTGCACCACCGTTTCGTCAAAGCGGGCGGCCTCCATCTGCGAGGCCATGGTGCGCCGCCAGATGAGGGCGTAGAGGCGGAACTGGTCGGGCTCGAGGTGGCCGCGCAGGCTTTCGGGCGTGCGGGTGATGTCCGTGGGGCGGATGGCCTCGTGCGCGTCCTGCGCGCCGGCCTTGCCCGCGTACACGCGGGCCTTGGCGGGCAGGAACTCCTTGCCGTACTTCTCGGCGATGAAGGCGCGGGTGGCCTCGATGGCTTCAGGCGCCATGCGGGGCGAATCGGTTCGCATGTAGGTGATGAGGCCCACGGGCCCTTCGCCGAAATCGGCACCTTCATAGAGCCGCTGGGCGTTCTGCATGGTGCGGCTGACGCTCATCTTCAGCTTCTGGGCCGATTCCTGCTGCAGCTTGGCGGTGGTGAAGGGGGCG
>Ga0316605_10000295_pt1 | contig 39963 bp, 31 predicted proteins | sample OWC_soil_day20_n_FD_207666 | JGI IMG/M metagenome (GOLD analysis project Ga0316605, IMG submission 207666) | Wetland soil microbial communities from Old Woman Creek delta, Ohio, United States - OWC_soil_day20_noCT | ecosystem: Environmental > Terrestrial > Soil > Wetlands | place: USA: Ohio...
TATGTAGAGAAGGAGGATACCGCCATTAAGGTTCAAAGCACTTCAATTTTGGACACTGCAAACCCATTTTCATACATCCGGACGGCAAGGGCAATCCGTGAGTGGGAGCCGGATTTACTCATAATGCGCTACTGGATGTCCTACTTTGCTCCCTCTCTGGGATATGTGGGACGGCATCAGCTCAAAAAGACGAAGGTCATTTCCGTTCTCGACAATGTGATCCCGCACGAACAACACTTTTTTGATAAACCATTTACAAAATACTTCCTGGGCGCAAATGACGCCTTTGTTGTTTTATCCGATGCAGTTGGAAGAGATTTGCTTTCGTATAATCCCAAAGCAAAATTCATAAGTACACCCCACCCTCTTTACAACCATTTTGGTGAAAAAATGGACCGTGAACTGGCAATTGAAAAAATTGGCATTGAAAAGGGTAAAAAAAATATTCTATTCTTTGGGTTGATAAGGGAATACAAAGGGCTGGACATTCTAATCGAAGCCTTTTCCGGACTTGACAATAGCTTTCAGCTTATTGTAGCCGGAGAGCCTTATGGTAGTTTCGACAGATACCAGCAATTGATAGACAACTCACCGAATAAGGAGAGGATAAAACTTTTCAACGGATACATTTCGGACAGTGATGTACCTGCTTTTTTTTCCGCCTCAGATATTTGTGTCCTACCATACCGTTCTGCCACACAAAGCGGAATCAGTGCTATTTCCCTCCATTTTGGACTGCCAATGATTACTACAGATGTAGGAGGATTAAGAGAAGCAATCGAAGGACCCGGAACGGGTATCGTTGTAAAACAACCAGATCCGTCCTTAATTCGAGATGCTGTTATTGATTATTTCGAAAACGACAGAGTAAGCTATTTTGAAAAAAACATCTCCATTGAGAAGAGTGAACTTTCCTGGAGTAAATTTTGCAACAAATTGACTGAGTTTTATAAAACGCTTTAAAGATATATATTTGACATGAAGGCAATAACAAGAACCGAATTCAACTTTAAAAACCAGACCGGCAAATATGTCGGCAAAGTGAGAGATGTGTACAGCATAGGTGACAACTACCTAGTAATGATTGCCACAGACCGCATCTCGGCATTTGATGTTGTCCTTCCTAAGGGGATTCCTTATAAGGGCCAGGTACTTAATCAGATTGCTTCGAATTTTCTTGACAGAACCTCAGATATAGTTCCAAACTGGAAAATTGCTTCTCCGGACCCAATGGTTACTGTTGGTCATAAATGCACCGGATACCCTGTAGAGATGATTATCAGAGGATATCTTACCGGAAGTTCATGGAGAGCATATAAATCTGGTGTCAGAGAAATTTGCGGAGTTAAAATTCCCGATGGGATGAAAGAGCATCAGGCATTCGAAAAGCCAATTATTACTCCTACTACCAAGGCCGAAATAGGCGAGCACGATATGGATATCTCAAGGGAAGAGATTCTTTCAAGCGGACTTGTTAATGAAAGTGAATACATTAAACTGGAGCAATATGCGCTTGAACTGTTTAAAAGAGGAAGTGAAATAGCAGAAGAAAGAGGCCTGATTCTTGTAGACACAAAATACGAATTCGGCAAAAAGGGAGATGTGATTTATCTTATAGACGAAATACATACACCTGATTCTTCCCGTTACTTCTATAAAGAAAGTTACGCAGATTTATTTGAAAAAGGTCTTCCTCAAAGACAACTCTCAAAGGAGTTTGTACGCGAGTGGCTGATGGAAAATAATTTTTCGGGTCAAAAGGGTCAGAGCGTACCTGAAATGACAGACGAGATTGTAGGTTCTATTTCCGACAGATATATTGAACTGTTCGAGCATATAACCGGCAAGCCGTTTATCAGAGCGGAGTATACCGATGATATTTACGAAAGAATTGAAACCAACATAGCAAACATGCTAGCCAGATTATGAAACAATTAACCATTATACTGCTTGTTGCATTTACACTTTTATCTCCGGCTGTGTACGGACAATACACGCCCCCTCCTGTTAAAATCTCTACTGAACTTGTAAACAGGGACGGACTCACATTTTATGTTCACCATGTGGAGAAAAAGCAAACTCTTTTTTCAATTGCAAAAGCGTATAATGTGGTTGTAAGTGTTATTCTGGAAGACAATCCCGATTTACGTTCGGGAATAAAAGAGGGTGACCTTGTATACATCAGAAATGCAGAGGCTCCGGCACAGACCGTTTTACCGGAAACCCCACAGGAGATTCCGGCAAAAGTGGAAGCTGTAAAAACAGAAACTCTGAAACATACCGTTCGCTGGTACGAAACACTGGAATCTATTGCCAAACTATACAATGTATCTGTCGAATCAATTGTTGCTGCGAACTCATTAACAGGCAGCGAACTCAATACCAGGCAAGTGCTTCAAATACCTTCTACAGTACCGGAAAACGGAACAAAGGAGATATCTGCTACCTCAGGCCTTATTCCTTTACGTCAAAGTATTTTCAAAGAACATAAATCTGACGGAAATCACATTGTTTCACTCGTACTTCCATTTGACAGCAAAAGTTTCGAAACAAATCCGGGCAACAATAACTATCTGGATTTTTATCAGGGCTTTCTCCTTGCGGTAAATGACATGCGAGTTAAAGGAATGAGAATGGACCTACGGGTTTTTGATACTAAAGATTATTCAAATTCCTCCATGATTGCACAGTCCGGAAGGCTCGACGGCTCGGAACTGGTTATAGGTCCCGTTTTTTCAAGTGAAATTGAGGGCCTGATTGATTATACAAAAGACAAACGCATTCCGCTTGTATCTCCCATGGACCCGGATAGCGAAAAATTTGTGGAGAATAACCCTAACTTCTTTCAGGTTTCTGTTCCAGTTAAGGATCAGCAGGAAGAACTGCTTAGTTCTATTCCGACCGGTTCGCATGTTGCAATATTTTATCAGGAGCCATCGCCAGATATTAAACTAGTGAACCTTACCAAAGAAATACTAACGCAAAAAGGCATCACTTTTACTTCTCTTTCGTATAACCTTTTAAAAGGGAGGTCTGTCTATTCTGCACTTCTTTCAAAGCTTGATGCCACAAAGGAGAATTCAGTAATTGTGATTTCCAATTCAGAGGCTTTTGTATCCGATATGTTAAGAAACCTCAATCTGATAAATACCAGAAGCGGATATAAAATTACTCTTTACGGAACTCCGAGATGGAGAAATTTCGAGAATGTAGACATAAATTACTATCATTCAATGAATTTGCATATCTCACTTCAGTACAATGTAAATTATTCCAGCGAGGATGTAAAGGTGTTTTTATCCAAATACAGAGCCCTTTTTGGTACAGAACCTTCTCCCTATGCATTTGAGGCATATGATTTGGGCTTGTATTTCCTGGGTTCGCTTTACAATTACGGATCGGATTTCGTAGATTATCTTAATGAATTCAATACAGGCAATCTTCTCCAGTCCAGCTATAAATTTGTAAGGGAAAGCAGAGCGAATGGCTTCATAAACAGGAGATCCCGCCTTATTATTTACAGGCCGGACTACTCAATTGAGTCTGGCAGTTTTATCCGCTAACCACTTTTTCTCGTCTACGCTCAGGTATGGAGATAATTTCTCATATACCGAAGAGTTGTACATATTGAGCCACTCTTTATACTCCCCGCCAAGCACGTTTAATTCAACTGCTGTTGTGTCGATAGGAATAAAAGAGAGTGTTTCGAACTGATAAAATTTACCATACTTGTTTTCTACCCACTCTTTGCAAAGAATAGTGTTCTCTATGCGGATTCCATAGCTTCCTTCTTCGTAAATCGCAGGCTCATTTGAAATAACCATTCCCGGCTCAATTGTTACCGGATTTTCCTCCATTCTTATGCTTTGCGGGCCTTCATGAACACAAAGACGATGTCCTATTCCGTGCCCGGTACCGTGCAGATAGAGCTTTGCTACAGAACATACCGGACCTCTTGCAAGGATATCAAGCTGAGACCCTCTTGTCCCTTTTGGAAATTTAGCCATACTAAGGGCAATCATCCCCTTAAGAACCTGAGAATAATCTGTTTTTTGTTCCTGAGTGAGCGCGCCCAAAGGAATAGTGCGGGTCGAGTCGGTAGTGCCATATTTATACTGGCCACCTGTATCCATTAGCAGAAATCCTGACTTTTCAATATAGACCGGTTCTTCCGAAATGGAATAATGTGGCAGGGCTGCATTCTTACCAAACGCAACTATTGGAGCAAAACTTTCTCCCATATAATCCGGACATTCAGCCCGGAATTTGGCAAATTTATCTGCAATTATCTTTTCTGAAAGGTGAATATTCTCTTTTTCGAGTTCCTTTTCAATAAAAACAAGAAGTTTCACCCAGGCAACTCCGTCATTAATCATTGCTCTCCTGAATCCATCTGCTTCGACATCATTCTTTAATGCCTTGAGACCGGCGATTACTCCTCCCCTGCTTAAATCCGGAATGAAACGGGTTCCGCTTTTTACAGCACTGTTATAGTTTCTCACAGACAATTTATCCTGGGAGGCAATTCTTACAATTTCGGCAGGGTAGTCAGATATAAAACTGTTAAATGAATTATAATCATGCAAAATCACACCCTCCTTTTCAAGGGTTTTAATATCATCAGCGGCCAAGACGCCTTTTGAAATAAAAAGATGGATTTTGTCTCTTGTCAAAGCAGCATAAGACAAGGGAACCGGGTTATAAAGCATGTCGTTTCCTCTGATATTGCACAGCCATGCAATGTCGTCACACAACGAAACCATGTATATGAAATCCTCCTGAACTCCCAGTGACTGAACAACTCTTTTATGTTTTGAAGAAACGCTCTCTCCGGTTATGTCTTCTCCCAGGTAGGAGATTTTATTGAAACTGAGTTTAGGCCTCTCCTTCCATACAATTTCAAACGGATCGTTGCACAGCTTGATATTTAACGAGGGCAGGGCCTGCTTGAGCAAGTTGTATTCCATAAGGGAGAAAAGAGAAGAATCGATCCCAACGCTTTGATTGTTTTCCAACCTTGCAGCAAGCCACGATTCAACACTTTCTGTCCCTGGCATTTTGAGTTTTTTAAGAACAATTCCGGTACCTGCTATTTGGTTTTCGGCCTGAATAAAGTATCTGGAGTCTGTCCAAAGTGCTGCTTCTTTAAGTGTTACAGCAACAGTTCCTGCGGAGCCGTCAAATCCTGAAATCCAGCCTCTGCACATAAAATGGTCCTGAATATATTCTCCGAAATGGGTGTCGTTTGAGGGTACTATAAATGCCGAGAGAGCCATCTCGCGCATATATTCCCTGAGTTGTTCCAATCTGTTGTTTTGCATTTTAAAGCCAGTGTTTATTAACTTCTTCTTGTTACAAATATAATAATTCATGGTTGCATAAGAGGTTTTTTTTGAGTATATTTGCTCACAACAGAAATTAAATATTGTTTATAATATATTATTAATAACGTATTAAGAATCAATTATGGAAAAGAGCATTAAAGGAACAAAAACAGAACAAAACCTGTTAAAGGCATTCGCCGGTGAATCACAGGCAAGAAACAGATACACATATTTTTCAAGCGTTGCAAAAAAAGAGGGCTTTGAGCAAATTGCCGCTGTTTTTGCAGAAACAGCCGAACAGGAGAAAGAACATGCCAAGGCATTTTTTAAATTTTTAGAAGGCGGGATGGTTGAAATCACCGCTTCATATCCAGCCGGAATTATCGCAACAACAAAGGAAAACCTTGCTGCTGCCGCTGCCGGTGAAAAAGAAGAGTGGTCAGAACTTTATCCTAATTTCGCCGAAATTGCAATGGCCGAGGGATTTCCTAAAGTTGCAGTTGCTTTCAAGATGATTGCAAAGGTTGAGGCCGAACACGAAGCAAGATACAGGACTCTTCTTGCAAGGGTTGAAGCAGAAAAAGTATTCGAGAGAGAGGAAGAGATTGAGTGGCAGTGCCGCAACTGCGGATTCATCCACAAAGGCAAAAAAGCTCTTGAAAACTGCCCTGCATGCAATCACCCTAAAGCCTACTTCGAGCCTAAGAAAAATAACTATTAGGACTAAAAAATTAATCTATATTTGCGGATTATTTATAATATGGATAAATCTGCAATTGATAGAACTATAAGTTCCGTAAAAGAGATCTTGCCAAAGACACTTAAAACCTGTCTTTGGCTTGTTCGTATAACAGTATTGGTAACGCTTGGCGTTCAGTTTCTGGAGTACTTTAAAATTCTTCCCTGGATATCCAACCTTCTGAGCCCCGTTTTCAATTTGCTTGGGCTGCCGGGAGAAGCAGCACTTGCATATGTTACCGGTTATTTTGTAAATAACTATTCTGCCATTGCTGTAATGTCTACTCTTAATCTTGATGTCCGGACAATAACAATACTTTCCGTGATGGTTCTTTGTTCTCACAACATGATTACAGAAACTGCCGTCCAGAAGAAGACCGGTTCTTCCGCAGTAAGAATGGTCATAACCCGAACTCTGTCGGCTTTTGTACTTGGATATGTTTTAAATCTCATTATGCCCGGAGCAGCCAACACTGTTCACATTAATATTGCACCCACAGACCCTTCTCTCTGGGCGATGCTTCAGCTTTGGTTTTTCAAAACATTAAAGCTGGTTATGCTCATGACTGTACTCATTTTTGCCCTCTCTATTTTACAAAGGCTTTTATCGGAGTTTGGGGTAATCCGCTGGCTTTCCAAGTTTATGAGACCAGTGCTTGCCGTTTTTGGGCTTCCGGCAAAAACCTCTTTTTTGTGGATAGTTGCAAATACTTTGGGACTTGCATACGGTGCCGCGGTAATGATTGATGAAACCGAGTCGGGTAAGATAACCAAACAGGATGTAGATTTGCTTAACCATCATATTGGAATATCACACAGTAATCTTGAAGATGTGATACTTCTTGCTTCGGTTGGAGCAATTGCTGTATGGTTACTTTTCTCAAGATGGGCGTTCTCATTTTTACTTGTCTGGGAGTTACGGCTCGAGATGGCAATACGAAAAAAATTATCTATCTTTGTGGGTTGAAAATCATATTAAACAGCAAAATGGGTTCAGAAAAAATAAAATGTCTTATTATTGGCAGCGGGCCGGCCGGCTACACTGCCGCTATATATGCATCAAGAGCGAATATCAGTCCTGTTCTTTATGAAGGGATACAACCCGGTGGTCAACTTACGACAACTACCGAAATTGACAATTTTCCCGGTTATCCAAGTGGAACAAGCGGGCAGGAAATGATGGAAGATTTAAAAAAACAGGCTATCCGTTTTGGAACGGATGTCCGTTTTGGAATTGTGAGCAAAGTAGATCTCTCCGAAAGACCTTTTAAGGTTACTGTAGACGAAGAGAAAGAAATTATTGCTGAAACAATTATTATATCAACCGGTGCCACTGCAAAATATCTTGGCATTGAGTCCGAAGAGAAATTCAGAGGTCAGGGTGTATCTGCCTGCGCCACATGTGACGGGTTTTTCTACAAGGGAAAAGATGTTGCAGTTATTGGAGGAGGAGACACAGCCTGTGAAGAGGCTTCATACCTTGCAGGTTTGTGCAATAAGGTATATCTGATTGTTCGCAGAGATGTCCTGAGAGCGTCTAAAACGATGCAGGACAGGGTTAAAAATGCTCCCAATATTGAGATTTTGTGGAATTATAATACAAAAGAAATTATTGGGACACCTCTTGGCGGTGTAAATGGTGCGATTCTTGCTCACAAGAACGGAACGGAGAAAAAGATCGACATTCACGGCTTTTTTCTGGCAATTGGTCACCACCCAAATTCGGAGCTTTTTTCGGAATGGGTAAAGACAAACGAGGAAGGGTATATAATTACTGAAGGCAAAAGCAGCAAAACAAATGTTTCCGGAGTTTTTGCAGCAGGTGATGTTCAGGACCCTAACTATCGCCAGGCGATTACAGCTGCAGGTTCGGGCTGTATGGCAGCACTTGATGCAGAGCGTTTTCTCTCAGATAACAAATAGATTTAAAGATGAGAATTGTAAAACTTTTAGTTGTAGTCCTGATTGGAGTTTTTATGACTTCGTGCGTTTCAAAATATGAAATGCTTGTAAGAAGTGCCGATGTAGATCTCAAATACAAAGGAGCTTTTAAATATTTTGAAGAAAAAAAATATAAAAAAGCAGCAGACCTTTTTGATCAAATTCTTTTAGCAACCAAGGGCACAAACAGGGACGACACTGTTCAGTTCTACCTGGGCCTATGCAACTACAAGTATGGCGACCTAATGATTGCAGAAACAAATTTCGATCAGTTTACTAAGGTTTTCCCACGCAGTCCTTTCACAGAAGAGGCAAGATACCTAAGGCTGGACTGTTTGTATGAATCTACATACCGGTATGAACTGGACCAGCTTCCCTCATACAAGGCTATGTCTTCGATAAGTGAATTTCTTTTCGAATATCCGAACTCAAAGTATCTTGTAAAATGCAAAGATATGCTGGTTGATATGCAGGAAAGACTCGACAAAAAAAGTTACGAAGCTGCAAAAATATATGTAACAATAGAAGATTACAAAGCTGCTACATTTGCACTCAAAAATGCATTGAAAGAGAATCCGGACAACAGATACAGAGAAGAGATAATGTATCAGCTCGTTGTTTCAAACTACAAATATGCCAGCCAAAGCGTAAAGGCAAAACAAAAAGAACGTTACCTTGCTTTTGTTGATGAATATTACAATTTCATCAGCGAATTTCCGGAATCAAAATACAAAAAATCCATAGCAGGAATGTTTGAACACTCACAAACCGTAATAAATAATAAATAGATATGGAAATCAGGAAAAATGTACCAAACAACACAATAACCAGAGATCTTTCAAAGCTTGCCGCTCCAACAGGCAATATTTATGAATCTACTATGATTATTGCAAAAAGGGCAAATCAAATTTCGGCCGAGATGAAATTTGAACTCAGCCAAAAACTGGAAGAGTTCTCAAATTATGCAGATACCCTTGAAGAGACTTTCGAAAACAGAGAGCAAATTGAAATTTCCCGCTACTACGAAAGACTTCCTAAAGCAAACCTCATTGCTATCAACGAATTTGAAGAAGGAAGAATCCACTACAGGAAGATAGAGGAGTAATGCTAAAGGGGAAGCACATACTATTGGGTATAACCGGCAGTATTGCCGCCTATAAGGCTGCCCTGTTAGTCCGTGCTTTAGTTAAACAAGGTGCAGAAGTGAGAGTGATAATGACTGAAATGGCAAAACAGTTCATAACCCCTCTTACAATGGCCACACTTTCGAAAAACCCTATTCTTGTTGAGTTTTACAATCCCGAAAACGGAGACTGGAACAGTCATATAAGCCTGGGGATGTGGGCCGATGCATATTTAATCGCTCCCGCATCTGCAAATACTATTGCCAAAATGGCAACCGGAGTTGCAGACAATCTTCTTCTTACGACATATCTCTCTGCAAGGTGCCCGGTAATTGTTGCGCCTGCAATGGACGTTGATATGTACCTCCATGTTGCCACTCAAAAAAATATTGAAACCCTTGCCCTTAGGGGCGTTGAGATAATTGACCCCAACGCCGGGGAACTGGCAAGCGGGCTTGAGGGAAAAGGAAGGATGGCAGAACCTGATGAGATTGCCGGATATATGAATGAGTTCTTTTCCCGCAAAGCGAGTCTGAAAGATATAAATGTTCTCATAAATGCCGGTCCTACCCGGGAAGCTATTGATCCTGTAAGGTATATTTCAAACCACTCTTCCGGGAAAATGGGATATGCAGTTGCCGAGGAATTTGCATGCAGGGGAGCAATGGTTACTCTTGTGAGCGGGCCTGTAAATCTTATTACTAAAAACCCTCGGATAACCGTAAGAAATGTGACTACTGCAAACGAGATGTACAGCACTACTCTCGAATGTTATAAGGAGGGTAAGGATATAACAATTCTTTGTGCAGCTGTTGCCGATTTTACACCTGTACACTCTTCGGATTTCAAAATCAAAAGGGAAAAAGAGAACTACAACCTGGAACTTGAACCCACGAAAGACATTGCCGCAGAAATTGGCAAAATTAAGCGTGATGGCTCGCTGATTGTAGGATTTGCTCTTGAAACCAACAATGAATTATCCAACGCAGAAAAGAAACTTAAAACGAAAGGGCTGGATGCTATTGTGCTCAATTCGCTTAAAGACAGCGGTGCCGGATTTGGAGTAAACACCAATAAAATCTCCATTATCGCAAGAGGCGGAGAGATTACCCACTACCCGCTAAAAAGCAAGGAGCAGGTGGCCCGGGACATTGCGGACTATATAGAAAACTTGCTGCTATGCTCAAAAGCCTGACAATTTCGAACTACGCACTCATCGAGAATCTCGAAATCGAATTCCCGGATGGTCTTATTATTATTACCGGAGAAACCGGTGCAGGTAAATCAATTCTTTTAGGTGCGCTGTCTCTGTTGCTCGGTAATCGTGCCGACCCCGGAGTTTTAAAAAATTCAGATAAAAATTGTGTTGTAGAAGCTCTCTTTGGAATATCACAGGACAAGTATGTACAAAAATTGTTCGAAGATGAACTCATTGAATTGGGCGAAGAAATAACTCTTCGCAGAGTAGTTACTCCCGCAGGAAAATCCAGAAACTTTGTAAATGACCAGCCTGTGACACTTCAATTTCTCAAGGAATTGTCGGAAAGGCTCGTGGATATACATGCCCAACATCAGCATCTGCTGCTTGCAGACAGCAATTTTCAGCTAACCGTACTCGATTCATTTGCTGGAAACAGAGTGCTGCTTGAAAACTATAGAATTGAATTCGAAGAGGTTAATCGCCTCATCAAAAAACTTCACGAGCTTAAGGAACAAATTGCAAAAGAGGAAGCAGAACAGGATTATAACAGTTTTCAGTACAATCAGCTGGAAGAGGCAAAATTATCTGCAGGCGAACTGGAGGAGATAGAGGGAGAATTCCGTTTGCTCAGCAATGCCGAAGAGATTAAAGTGTCGCTGTACAATATGGCTTCTCTTCTAAACCCTTCTGATATTTCGGTAGTACACAACCTGAGAGAGATGACATCCATTGCCTCCCGTATTTCCGGAAACTATCCCGCAATCAATTCTATTTCCGAAAGAATCGAAAGTTGCCGTATTGAGTTAAAAGACATTGAAGAAGAGATACAGGTATCGGCAGAAAAGGTTACGCTCTCTCCGGAAAGAGCTCAGCAACTTGACGAGCGAATTTCATTGATTTACAACTTGCTAAAGAAGCACAATGCGGAAAATACCGAAGAATTAATTTCGATACGCAACTCTCTTGCCGAAAAACTGAAACTTACAGAAGACCGCAAAGATGAGCTTATGGCACTCACAAAGCAAATTGAGGAAGTGATCAAGAGAAGGGATAATATGGCCGATGAACTCTACAGGAACAGAGCAGGAATTGCGAAGAAATTTGATTCTACTCTTCTCACAAAAATCCTAGAGCTTGAAATGCCTCATGCAATGTTTGAGACCAGAGTGGAAAAAATTCCCGGATTTAATCTCAATGGGAACAGTTCTGTTAAATTTTTCTTTTCTGCGAACAAAAATGGCGAGCTGCGAGACATTTCGAAAGTGGCTTCGGGAGGCGAATTATCAAGAATTATGCTCTGCCTCAAATCTGTGATGGCCAGTGGATTAGGGATGCCAACAATGATTTTTGACGAGATTGATACAGGCGTATCCGGAAAGATTGCCGATAAAATGGGCAATCTTATTGGTGAAATGGCAAAAAATATGCAGATATTTGCAATAACTCATTTGCCTCAGATTGCTTCGAAAGGAGAGTGTCATTTATTGGTTTACAAAGAAATAGACGATAAAAACACTACCCGAACAGAAATAAGACGAATTTCAGGAGAAGAGAGGCTTATTGAAATCGCAAGAATGCTTAGCGGAGCAAAACTTACAGAAGCAGCTGTTGCAAATGCAAAAGAGTTGCTTAGCAACTAAACTTAAACAATTTTAAAGAAAACATATATGAGACTTATTATTCAAAACTCGTACGAGCAAATTTCTCAATGGGCAGCAGCTTTTATTGTTAAAAGAATTCGCGAGTTTGATCCAACTCCCAAAAAACCATTTGTACTTGGACTTCCTACTGGCTCTACTCCTTACGGTACATATAAAGAGCTAATAAGACTCTACAAAGCCGGGCAGGTATCTTTCCAGAACGTTGTTACTTTCAACATGGATGAATATATAGGCATACCTAAAAATCATCCCCAGTCTTACTATACTTTTATGTGGGAAAATTTTTTCAGACACATAGATATTAAACCAGAAAACGTAAATATTCTTAATGGAAACGCCCTCGATTTAAAGAAAGAGTGCGAAGAATATGAGAATAAAATTACTGCTATTGGCGGAATAAGACTCTTTATGGGGGGTATCGGTCCTGACGGCCATATTGCCTTCAACGAGCCGGGTTCTTCTCTTGCATCAAGGACAAGAATAAAAGCTCTTACGACCGATACAATTATTGCAAATTCCAGGTTCTTCAATAACGACATTAATCAGGTTCCAAGAACTGCTCTTACAGTGGGAGTCGGAACAATTATGGATGCCCGCGAAGTAATGATACTTGTAAACGGTCATCACAAATCAAGAGCGCTTAAAATGGGTGTAGAGGGATGCATAAATCACCTGTGGACAATAAGTGTTCTGCAGATGCATCCGAAAGGCATAATCGTTTGCGACGATGCTGCTACCGATGAACTGATGGTATCTACCGTAAATTACTTTAAGGATATTGAGAGAGATAATCTGGACCCTAAGTCGCTTTTAAAATAACCTAGCTAAGAAATTCGACGGCTCTGCTGAATATTTTATCAAAATAATACTTTCGATCGGAAGGATTTATTTTATCTGAAACCGGAAACGGATTTTCGTGCGAGTAATCGAATGGAAAATCCATCTCTTCAAGGCAGATATCCGAGCTGCTGCCAAGAGCCAGACGTATTCCGGATGTAGGAATCACAATATCTCTCTTTAAGGAAATAATACTTACCCTGTGTGAGTTGTTTTTATAGAAGTTCTCCCGCTCCCCGCGGAAGAACTTCTCTCCTATATGGGTGGTAAATGCTGTTTCGATATAATCCCATAATCTCCTCTTTTCTGCACCCAATCTGATAAAATCGCCTATATAATATTTCTTTAATGAAGCAAATGAGTCTCTGTCCATAATCATCTTTGAATCGCCGTTCATCTCGTTAAACAGAGAGCCAGCGCAAAACATGAACAGTTTACTTTTGCTAAAATAGTCATATGGATTTGCCTTGAGGAGGACTTGGGCAAGAAGGCCGCCAATTGAATAGGCGAAAATGTCAATTTTAGCATCTTTATGAACTACCGGATGACGGTCACCTCTTATTTCATCCATTAACTGAGTCACGTTCAAAATACTTTCTCTTCCGGAAAGGTAAAACCGGAAAGGATCGGCTTTTATTCTGCTGCTTAATGCATAATTTAAAAACGAGAGGTTGCTGAAATCTTTTTTGTCGCTAAATTCCATTGAAATGAGTTTTTGCATTGCTCTGGGATTTGCCCACTCTTTCGGGGAGCGGTTCATGTGCATCGAGAGAGGAAACAATATTACAACTCTTCCGCTTTTATCGGCAAGATACTCTGCCCAGGAAATATACTTATCCCAGTTCCTTTCATTGAGCCCGTGAAAAAGAAGAATTGCCGACCTCGATTTTCCGGATGGAGAATAATCCGGGTTTTCCGGTTCGGCGATATAGTAATCAAAAGCTGTATTTTCCGAAATTTCGTCTTCTTTTATCTCAAGAAACTTTACGGGTGCCACGATTTTTCTGATATTCAGAATCTCCTCTTTTCCAAGGTTCTCTTCAAAACGAACTGTTCTTAGTTTCATCTTTCTCCCATTTTTTTACAAATAAAGAGCAGAAAGCAATCTTTGAAGAAAAAATGGTTTAATCGATACCCCAAATGGGTAAAATATCCATTAGTGGGGTGAAATTCGCATATATGGGGTCAATAAAATTTAATTACATTTGCATTTAAATGATGATACCCGCATATATAAACTCAAAAAGGAATATTTTTCGTCTGGTGCTTTTCACAGCAGCATTCGCTCTTGCGTTTATTAATATATATAAGCCGTTCGGATCACAAGAATGGTATGACGTTTCCGATTTTAAATTTTTTCTCTTTTCTGCACCAATAATTCTTACCGGCGTTTTGGTTGTTGTCATTAGCCGTATAATAATGTACTACTTCAGCAAAAAGTGGCCTATTTCGTATGTAAAATACTTTATGTGGGTATTGCTGGAGATTGTTTGCATGTCTTTGTTTTATACGATATATACCCTCTCCCTCGCTGTAAACGACGGAAAAGATATCGTAGCCATATTTAAATCGTCAACGGTTAATACGGCTCTGGTCCTTCTGTTGCCATACATCACGCTTTGGTTTTATTTTGGCTGGGAAGAGAGTAAGAAAAAACTTGAAAACATAGAACAAAACGAACCGGAAGAAGAAAACCTCCCCAATAATTATTCATTCACGGACGAAAAAGGGATTCTCAGACTCTCTGTTCAGAGCCGTGAACTTCTATATCTGGAATCGGACGATAACTATGTTGTTATTCACTACGCTGCAAATGGTAAGGTAAAGAGATACCTTTTGAGAAATACACTCAAAAACCTTGAATCTCAATTTGCAGATACTCCCGTGGAAAGGTGTCACAGGTCATTTCTTGTAAACTTTGGCAGGGTTAAGGTAATGAGAAGAGAGAGGGACGGGCTTTTCCTTGAACTCGATGCCGAGGGGGAAAAAGATATCCCCGTATCTAAAAGCTACAGGGATAAAGTGGGAGAAAAATTCATGTCCCAATCTTTTAAAAGCCAGAAATAATTTCCGGGTACTAATTATTTGAGTTTGGAAATAATTTCGTCATCCATTGGTTTGACTTTAGAGGAGAAATGGCCAATAAGTCTGCCGTTCTCGTCAATGAGATATTTAGAGAAATTCCATGCCGGTTCTTTTTCGTTCCATCCGTTTTTGGATTTATCTGTTAACCAGGCAAAAACATTGTTTTTATTTTTCCCTTTAACTGAAGATTTATCCATCATCTGAAATGTCACTCCATAGTTAACTTCGCAAAACGACTTTATTTCTTCATTTGTTCCGGGATCCTGATTCATAAAATCGTTTGAAGGAAAACCTATTACAACCAGTGAATTTCCATATTGCAGCGAAAGGGCCTCAAGATCCTTAAACTGTGGTGTAAAACCGCATTTTGAAGCAGTATTAACAATGAGCACTTTCTTTCCTTTCAGCTGGTTAAATTTGAATGATTCTCCTGTTATTGTTTTAAACGAGAGCGAATAAAAATCTACCGGAGGTGTAACCGGATTATCCTGCGCAACCATCTTTTGTCCAAAAAAAATGGATACAATGGCTGTAAATATTAAATTAATTTTCTTCATGGGTTGGTGTTTTTAATATAATCTAAACAACCGTAAGCCCATAAAGTTTAGAGACCTATCTGATACTTATTGCCACTCCCCCGCTGGCAGCAAGACTGATTTTAAGACGGCTGTTACAATTAACGGAAATTTTTCTTATTCCGTAACTCTGAGGGTTTGTGTCCCAATGGGCATCTTTGCCGTCTTCATAAATTGTTGCAGTAAAATTTTTACCCTTAGGCAAAAACGAACAATCAATATTTGCTTCTCTTGGGTTTTCATCCGTAATACCGCCCACATACCACTCTTCCTTTCCTTTTGCTTTTCTGGCAACAGTTATATAGTCGCCTGGCTCTGCTTCGAGGTACCAGCTGTTATCCCAGTCTACTGCCACATCTTTTATGAACTGAAACGCATCTAAAAAACGCTCGTAGTTTTGAGGAAGATCGGCAGCCATCTGGAGAGGGCTTGGCATTGTTACATATAATGCAAGTTGCTTTACAATGGTGGTATGAACCTTTTGATTGGGCTTGTCGCCTTTATAGTACGACAAATCTGTCTGGAATATACCAGGAGTATAATCCATTGGGCCGCCCATAAGACGTGTAAAAGGAAGTATAGTTGTATGGTCGCAGGCATTTCCTCCCATTGATTCAAATTCGGTACCTCGTGCCGATTCCTGCGCAAGCCAGTTTGGATATGTGCGGCACAGTCCTGTAGGGCGGACCGCTTCATGGCTGTTAACCATTATTTTAAAATCTGCTGCTCTTTTGGCAACATATATATAGTGATTATTCATCCATTGCGAAGAATGGTATTCGCTGCGTGGAATTATAAAGCCTACATAGCCGGTCTTGACAGAAGTATAGCCGTTGTCATTCATAAATTTGAATGCCCGGTCCATTTGTCGTTCATAATCTGTTGCATTGGAAGAAGTTTCGTGATGCATCATAATTTTCACCCCCTTTGAGGCAGCATATTTCTGCAACTCCTTTACTTTAAAATCGGGGTATGGTTGAGTGAAGCTGAAGTGATGGTCTTTAAGATATGATGCCCAATCTTCCCAGCCTTCATTCCAGCCTTCAACTAAAACTGCATCAAAGCCATGTTTGGAGGCGAAGTCGATATATTTTTTTACATTTTGCGTATTTGCAGCATGTTTGCCATTTGGGATAAGCTCGCTATAATCTGTTACTCCTGGTCTCGCCTTATAAAAATCGGAATAGGCCCAGGTTGCTCCTCCTCCGATAAACATTTCCCACCATACCCCAATATACTTTACGGGTTTAATCCAGGATGTCTCTTCATATGCGCATGGCTCATTAAGGTTTAGTATTGTCTGTGAAGCCAAGATATCGCGTGCATCATCGCTGACAACTACTGTTCGCCACGGTGAAATGCACGGAGACTGAAGATATCCCTTCTTTCCAAGCTTGTCGGGTGTAAGGTGCGCACTGAGTATAAAGTTTTTATCATCTACATTCAGAAGCATTCCTGCATAATTCACCAAAGCTGCCTCATGAATATTTATATAGATTCCATCGGCAGATTTGAGCATTAGCGGGGTTTGCACTGTATAGCCGGAAGCTTTGGATTCGTATCCTTTGCTTTTGGCAGCAATGTCCATCCCTTTACTCATTTCGGAAATTTTTGCAGTTGTATATGAGAACTCATTTGTGTCGTAGTCGCCGGGGATACAGAATGCGACGTGGTCGCCGGAAAGCCGGAACTCGGTTATTTCATTTAAAAGTGTAAAATAATTCAGGTTCTTCTGTTCGGGAAACTCATACCGGAAGCCAAGTCCATCGTTAAAAAGGCGAAAACGAACAATCATCTCTTTTGCATTTGACCCACTCTGAATCAATTCAACGGCAATTTCGTTATAGTTGTTTCTGATAACGGAATACTGCCCCCAGACAGGCTTCCATGTTTCATCCACTGATTTATTACTAACTCCTTTTATAGAGAAATCACCGCTCATTGAGAATCCATGGGCCTCTACGCCCAACTTGCTTGGCAATATTACATTTTTGCCTTTATAACTCAATTCATATAAAACCGACCCATTTTCGGAATTTACATTGAGTATCAGGTTCCCGTTTGGGGAGGTAATCTGCTGTGCTCCTAAATACAAGTTAAAGGAAAATAATAAACATAATATTCCTAACAGTCTAATCTTTATTTTCATTTGTTTGTTTATTAATAAAAGGCTATTCAACCTAACAAGTGCAAATTTATAAAAAAAATTGAAGCATAATAATTGATTGATTTTTGCATTAATAATCTCTTAAAACTGCTGGACTCCTGAAACTTAATCAAAATTTAATAGCTTTTTTATTTAATTCTTACTACGAAATATTAACATTACAAGACTACAGATGTTATAGGATTTATATTTTTTATTATTTTTGTCGCGAAAAACTTCATTAATATGAAAATAAATACAAAAATACGCTACGGATTAAGGGCGGTAATTGAAATAGCTTGTTCAAATGAACCGGGAGGAATATTGCAAAAAGACATTGCTGTAAACCAGGAAATTTCGCTTAAGTACCTTGACAGTATAATATCTTCTTTGAAACTTAAAGGGATAATTTCCCATGCAAAAGGAAAGGGCAGCGGGTTTAAACTTACCCGGAAACCCGAAGAGATAACAGTGTATGATGTATATACCGCATTTGAGCCCTTAGTAATTGTAGAGTGCATAAACGATGAAAGTTTTTGTGACAGATCCAAAAACTGTGTATCAAGAGACTATTGGATTGAATTTAAAAATGAATATAAAGAGATGTTGTCCAGAAAGACCATTGCTCAAATAATTGAAAGAAACGATAAATAATACAACGATGAAATTAACAACAAAGTATTTCATGCTGCTTCTTGCAGGCATCATGTTCACTACTGCCGGTAATGTAAATGCCCAAAGCACAAAAACAAATACATTCACCACTACAGCAAGAATATTAGGTACATCAACTCTTCATGACTGGGAATCCAAGACAGATCAAATTACAAGTGAGTTTGCGATGAGTAAAACAAGCGAAATCCAATCATTAACTGTGAAAATTCCTGTTCTGTCTATTAAAAGCGGAGAAAGGCTAATGGATAAAAAAACTTACGAAGCATTTAATTCTGATAAATATCCTTCAATAGTTTTTCAAATGACAGAGCCCACAACTCCGGTTGTATCCGGTTCAGATGTACAGGTTACAATGACAGGAAATTTGATTATTGCCGGTGTGACTAAAAAAATAACTTTTAAATCTACAGGCAAAAAAACAGCGACAGGCGGATATCAAATTTCCGTAAGTGTTCCCTTGAAAATGACAGATTTTAAAATTAAACCCCCTACTGCTCTGTTGGGAACAATCAGATCTGGCGATGCCGTTACAATTAAATTAGATATAAATGTGCCGGCTCAAAATTTAGTAGCGACTAACTAACAAAAATTATAACCAAACATGAACAAAACAATTATTACACTTCTTGCTGTACTCTTTATGAGTAGTACGGCATTTTCTCAGGTTCGGCCCTATGACAAGACGGGAATTAATGGGTTTGAAACAAAAAAAGAGGACCTAGCCAAATTTGACAAACTAAAACTCAAATTCGGAGGAAGCTTTACTCAGTCTTTCCAGACACTGAGTCACAGCACGACATCTACTGCCACCCCCGGCCTCGTTTCTATCACTTCCGGTTTTAACACAGCAAATGCAAACCTTTATCTTGATGCGTTTCTGGCCGACGGAGTAACACTAAACATGACTCTATACCTCTCTTCACGTCACCACAATGAGACCTGGGTTAAAGGCGGTTATATTCAGTTTGACAAACTCCCTTTCCTCAAGAGTGCCCTTCTTGATAAGGTAATGGAATACACTACTATTAAAGTAGGTCACATGGAAGTTAACTATGGTGATGCCCACTTCCGCAGGTCGGACAATGGTAACTCAATTTACAACCCATTCGTGGAAAACTATATTATGGATGAGTTTGCAACAGAAATTGGTGCCGAAATTGATGTACAAAGCAAAGGATTCCTCGCCGTTGTTGCGATGACCAATGGTAAAATCAAAGGTGATATTGCCAAAGGTGTGGTTTATGCAGGGGGAAGCGATGGAAAAAGCCATCCTGCTTTCATTGGCAAGATTGGCTATGACAAACAACTAAACGAATTAGTACGTCTCCGCATTACCGGTTCTGGTTACTACACTGCCGGTTCAATTGCAAATACTCTTTATGGTGGTGACCGTTCTGGTTCACACTACTTTGGAGTGATGGACAATGCCCTTACAACGTCAGCTGCGTTTTCCGGTCGTTTTAACCCCGGCTTTACCGACAAAATTGGTGCTGTAATGGGTAATGTATTCCTGAAAGTTGGAGGTCTTGAGTGGTTTACAACTATTGAAACCGCAAAAGGTCGTTCTAAAAGCGAGCAGATTGAGCGCTCTGCAAACCAGTTTGCAACCGACCTTGTTTACAGATTTGGAAAATCGGACAACTTCTGGCTTGGTGGCCGTTATAATAAGGTATCAAGCACAATGGGCGGTGCAGATGTAAACATTAACAGAGTTGCCGTGAGTGGTGGCTGGTTCGTGACAAAAAACATCATGGCAAAAGCAGAGTATGTGAGCCAGAACTATAATGGTTTTGTATCAACAGATCTTCGCAATGGCGGTAAGTTCAACGGGCTTGTTATTGAAGCAGTTGTTGGATTTTAATTATTGGTATATTTATTGCAAACCGGTAAGAGTATCGCTCTTACCGGTTTTTTTACAGAATTAAAAAAATGAAGAGACTCTTTGCTGTTATATTTTTTGTTTTAGCCGTTTTTACGATTTCAGGCGCTCAAACGCAAGCCCGGCTTGAACTGGACAACAGCAGTTCACTTACAATATTTGGATCTACAAATATTTCTAAATTCAAACTTGTTCTGCCGGGAGAAAAATTCCCGGGAAAATTGTTCAATTTCACTTATCAACAAAATCAGGAAAGAATTAGTCTAAGTCAAAACCGACTTGCGCTGGAGGTAAAAAATTTTACATCAACCAACAGAATAGCACTTAATGGATTTTTAAAGTTAATCAAGTCTCAGACGTACCCTGTTCTCGATATCCAGTTAAATAATCTTGAGATAATCTCCCCGGTTTCCGGCTCAAACTCTATCAACGGAAAGGCCTTTCTAAATATTACAATTACCGGAGTAACAAAACAATATCAAATTCCTTTCTCATCCATATCTGAAAACGGCATGCGGTATGCCGACGGCAAAATGCGCATAAGTATACGCGATTTTGGGCTCATCCCTCCGGTTGAGATGATGGGAATGGTAAAAACAAGCGAATGGATAGAAATTAATCTTCACATCGTCGCAAGAATTTCATTATAAAGCATTTTTATTTTTTTTAAATAAAAAAAGGGCACGGAAATTGCGGGGCATTTTAATCCAATATAAAACCCTGGAAGCACTGGCCCTCACCTACCTACACAACCAGCATTATTTAAAAAAAAATTTAAAAGGTTAAAAATGAAGAAATTATTTTTTCTAACATGCCTGTTTATTCTTTTCGCAGCAAATCTCATTGCTCAAAAAGCTGATAATCCAAAGATTACGATTACAGGAATGGTTGTCGATTCAACATCGGGAAGAAGTATCGAGTACCCTACCGTGGCACTTTTTACAGATTCTTTAAAACTACTTAAAGCCGTTGCCGGTGGGGCTGACGGGAAATTTATCATAGAAGCGCCAAAGAGCGGGAAGTATATTTTGTCTGCTTCAATGATAGGTTATACAAATTCAAAGAGCAATATTGCCCTTGATAACATCAAAAAGAAGGTAGATGTAGGTAAAATTTCATTATTGGAGGGAATGCAAATTAAAGAAGTGACTGTTGTGGGTATAAAGCCACTTATTAAAAACGAACCTGACAAACTGACCTATAACCTTGAATCTGACCCACAAACTGCTTCAAGTGCCATTGTGGACATTCTTCGCAAAGTTCCAATGCTGAGTGTGGACGGAGAAGATGTGGTCCGTCTCAACGGCGAAACAAACTTTAAAGTGCTTGTAAATGGCAAGTCTTCAGGAATGCTTGTAAAAAACTTCAAGGATGCTATTAAAGCAATGCCGGCAAGTTCTATTAAATCTATAGAGGTAATAACCAACCCTCCTGCAAAATATGATGCCGAGGGTGTTGGAGGTATAATCAACATAATTACCAATAAGAAAACAACCGAGGGTTATAACGGTAGTCTGAATGGCGGATTGAATACATTGGGAGGATTAAATGGTGGAGGATACATCTCGGCACAAGTTGGCAAATTTGCTCTGAGCACAAATGTCTATACAGGCAAAAGTGTGGCCCGTAAAAGCACATCACTCTCAGAATCCGAGAATTTCTTAAGTACCGATTATCGCTATTCAAAATCTCAGGGAGGATATGATTCCGACAATATTTTTACCAATGTAGGAATTGAAGCCAGTTACGAATTAGACTCATTAAATTTAATCACGCTGTCGGGATGGGGTTACCTTGGAGATTCAAAAAGTACCAGTCTCACGCGTAACGAAACATTTAACGCCGATCACGTTCTCAGCAGGAGGTATACAAATACATCCGAGTCAACCTACGGGTATGGTTCCGGTTCCGGAAGTCTCTCCTACCAGCGCACATTTAAGAAGCCGGACCAGAATCTGACTATCGCTTATAGTCTTGATATGAGTCCTATGAGCACAGATATTACAAATACCATTGACCCCGACCTCAACTATACAGCTTATTCTCAGCACTCTGTTAATGACGCAATGGGAACTGAGCATACAGCTCAGATAGACTATTACGATCCATTGACAAAGAAGCACTTTATAGAAACCGGAGTAAAATACATTTTACGCCAGAATACATCAGATACCAAAGTTACCCGGTATGATGAAGCAAACGGCACCTGGAATGAGGATTTATCAAAAGTGAACGACCTGGACTACGACCAGCACATTGTAAGCATGTACGGTGGATATCTCTATAAAAAGAAGTCTTTTACAGCAAAAGCAGGGTTTAGAATGGAGTACACAATTAACGACGGTTTGTCAAAAAGTGCAGATGGGGATATTCCATTTACAAACAAACAGTTTGATATCGTTCCTTATGTTAATTTCACTTACATGTTAAAAAAGGCTAACGTGCTCTCCCTCTCATTTACACAAAGATTAAACCGCCCTGGAATATGGTACCTGAATCCCTATGTGAATGATTCGGACCCAATGAATATCTCCTATGGAAATCCGGATCTTCAGACAGTGAGACGCAATTCAATAAGTTTCGGCTACAGGAAGTCATCACAGAAATGGAACCTTGGATTGAATCTTAGCGGGGATTTCACTAAAAACAATATTGAAAACATACGAAGGGTCGATGCGTCGGGAGTAAGAATTTCTACTTATGAAAACATCGGAAAAAACAGCAATCTGAGACTGAATATAAACTACTCATATCGCGCCGGCGAAAAACTCAATGTGTACATTAACGGATCCGTGGCATACACAACAATCTCATCTGCAGCGATGAATCTTGAAAACAGTGGGTTCAGCTATAACGGAGGCTTCGGAGGATCTATCGGTTTATGGAAAAAAGCAACTGTTAATATCAACGGTTATGTATACGGCGGCAACATTTCTCTTCAGTCAAAATATCCTGTCAACTATACAACATCCATTGGTATAAGCCAACGATTCTTTAAAGACAAGCTCTCTTTCTCGGTATATGTACAAGAACCTTTCTCGAAACTTAAAACATACTCATACGATTCGAGCGACACTACATACAAGATGCACGGTGAAAGCACGAGGTATCAGAGATCTGCCAACTTTAGCCTGTTCTGGCGTTTTGGTAAATTCAATGTAAATGTAAAGAAGGCACGTAAATCCAGCACAGACGACAAAATGTCCGGAGGTTCAACTGGAGGAACAACAACCCCATAATTTGCTTCTCAATTCATGTCATTAATTTGACAACATATTAAAAGTAAGGCACAAAGTTTATAAAATATGAACTTTGTGCTTTATTTTTAAAGGATTAGTGTAAATTTGAATTTATTCATTTTTACTCCTGCAATGAAAAAGCATAAAGAGGCAAAAAATAGATGGGGCGGAGACTGGGCCGAGAAAAAGATTGACGCATTCTCCAAATATGTCTCGGATTATCTATCAGTAATTCGCAGGAATCCTTTATTGAAGACAATTTATTTTGATGGTTTTGCCGGAAGCGGAGAACGAAAATCCAATATCCAGTCAGAGTTGTACGAGCAGCTGATGATAACAGAAGCCGAGGAAAAGGTTTACAAGGGGACAGCCGAAAGGATGCTGAATCTGCCAAAAAACGCTTTTTTTGACTTTTACTATTTCGCCGACAAGGATTCAGAATCGCTGTCAAAACTGGAGGAGAGGCTGTCTTCATATCAGGGGCAACTTGAAAATGAGCTTCAATTTTGCGAAGGAGACTGTAATGAGCACATTCTGGAACTGTCCAGGAGATTAAAAAGAGAGAGCTGCTATTTTGCTCTTCTCATACTCGATCCATTTGACATGCAAATAAAATGGGAGTCGATTGCTGCATTGAAGAATACCCGGACCGATATCTGGATACTAGTACCAACCGTTGTTATTGTAAACATACTTCTCGACAAGAATGGGGAACTCCGGAACTTTCATAAACTGCAACCATTTTTTGGGATGACCGAGAAAGAGATAAAGTCGTACTTTTCTGCCGAAGAAGAAGATGCAATACAGCTTGACGAAAAGGATACAGTCAAAAAAATCAACAGGCAAATTGAGAAAATCGCAGAGCTATATGTCAATCAGCTCAAAACTATCTGGGCCAATGTAATTGAAGAGCCCATCTGCCTCAAAAACCCCGATGGCACCAACGTCCTGCATTTCATTTACGCCTCCAACAACACAAACACTCTTAAAATCGCAAAGGAAATTATCAGGAGCGTTTAATTTTGTTTCTATTATGCAGCATTTATAGTGCATTTCGGAAATAGAAACAAGAACCTGCATTAAAACTTTAATCATTTATCCATGCAAATCCAAATTATAATTTTAGATTTACATGAATGGGACACCATAATTTTGGTCGTTAAGATTAAAGATTGATTCGATTTTGTTAGCGTACCAATAATTCCAAGAACCCGTTACCCTGTTCTGTGAGTCTGAATTTCTAGCAGGGTGATTCGGCATATCGGGAATCGTGTGTTCAATCAAGTTATCTGAAAAAAGTTTTTGGATAACTTTATTCAATTGTCCGGAAACCTTCTTTTGCCCTAATTCAGTTGAAAACTCTTGTCGAGAATGAGGCTCGAACATCATACATTTCAAAACGTCTGAATAGAGTGTTCATTTTTTCAACTCTTGCTGTAACTCTTGCTGTAACTCTTGCTTCGCAACATAATCCAAATCTTCTATTCTTCTTAACTTCCACTCACTTCAATCCTACTTTTACCATTTGAGGTTTTTAAGACTTTCACTTGGGTTGTAATTCGCTCTGTCATTTCTGCAACGTGCGAGATTACTCCGATTTTACGACCTTGAGTTTGCAGGCGCTCAAGTGCATCCATTGCGATACGCAATGTGTCAATATCAAGTGAGCCAAAACCTTCGTCAATAAACAGAGATTCAACTTTCATTCGATTGGATGACAATGAAGATAGACCTAATGCCAATGCTAAGGAAATTAAGAATGATTCTCCGCCCGAAAGTGAATGAACTGTCCTTATCTCGCCCAACATATCTAAATCAACCACCTGCAATCCCAAAGTATCTGGAATGCGCTGTAATTCATAACGCTTAGATAGTTCTTTCAGGTGTTTATTTGCATAGGTCAGCAAAGCGTCAAGGGTATAGCCCTGTGCCAACACCTTGAATTTTGCTCCGTCAGCTGAGCCGAACATTTCGTTCAATTTTTTCCAGTTTTCGGATAAAACACTCTTTTCCGAAAGATCTTTTTCGAATGCGTTGATTTTGGTCTTGCTTTTTTCATGGTTGGCAACCAACATGTCTATTTCAGCATTCCGATTTGTTCTTTGTTCTAAATATGAATTTCTTCCCGCAAAAATAATTTGTAAAGTTTCTTTTCCCTCTCCTTCAGCAGGCTTTGTTTCTGCCTCATAATGTTTTTCAAGGGTTTTTCTGCGTTCGGCAAGTGTTGCTTGAGCCGAGGTTTTATTCTCTCTAAGACGATTTAATGCTTCACGTTCGGCGGTAAGCCAAGAGCTGTCTTTTGATAATAGCTCCGCTAGTTGTTCTTCTGTGATTTTCCCATTTTGGGCAGTAAGCCAAATATCAACTAATTTTTGCAAATCTTCGCTATGTTTAGAAAGGCTGGAAATATCCGCTGAAATTTGAGTAATAATGCCTGTGTATTTCTCGCTTTTAGCAGCTATCTCGCCTTTTGTGGTAGATAGCTTTTTGAGTCTGTCGGCAATCTCTTTGCTTTTATTTACATATACTTTTTCAACATCGTCAGCAGATTTTCCGTCAAGAATTTTCGATCTCTCACCTTGTAGCTTTTCTAACTCAGTACTATTTCTTTTGTATTTATCCTCTTTGTTCAATAATATATCATTTGCTCCTGATAAATTTTCTTTCTCGTGTTCTAATGATATTTTCAGCTTCCCAATCTGCTCGTTAGTTGTTGTCTGTTCAAAAACATAGTTGCTCCAATGCTTAGCGATATCATTCAGCTTATTTTGTAGTATCCCTTGCTCGAATTGTTGTTTCCATGAGGGGAATGCGGTAAGATAGGTATCCAGTTTAACGATTGCCTCTTGACACTGAATCGCGTAATTGTCAACCATTGATTGCAACCGTATGTTTTCACTTTTGCGCTTATCTATATCGGCTGTAAGTAATGTTATTCTATTGCTTACGGCTTTTTTTGCTTTATTTAGCTCTACTTCCTCCAAGCTTTCTCCTACAATATCAGCCATCGGGTGATGCAAACTTCCGCATACAGGACAAGGGTTTCCATCTTTTAATTTAGCTCTCAATATTGCTATTTCTGCAGGAAGGAGGCTGTTCAATCTATCTGCTTCCGTTTTTAACTCAGCAAGTTTTTGTTCATCAATTATAAGGGTCTCTTTGGACTCAGCTAATGTCTTAGAATTATTTGCACCTTGCTTTTGGGCAGCTTCAACATCGCTGAGCAGGTTAACTATCAAATCAACTCTCGGTACAATATCTTTATATTGTTTATTTTCATCAAACCAAATAATAATCTTTTCTATTTTTTTTTCGGCTGTTTCAATTGTCGATTGTGTCGACAAAATGGACATTTCTATTTTGGACTTTAATTCAATTGCTTGATGATACTCCTTTGAAGCATCTTCCGCATTGATTTTAGCAGCAATAAGACGAATATCAAGCTCTCGTGCCTGTCGAATTTGAAGTTCAATAACGGAAAGTACTTCAATATGGTGTTTTTGTTCCTCTTCGCAAGCAGTAAGTTGCTCATTTGCTTGTTTCAATAACAATATATTTCCATCACGCTCAGCTTCTTGCTTGGTGAGATTGGATTTATTTTCAGTAAGTTGTTTTTGTGAGTTTTTTAGGGCGTTATAATTATCTCTAATTTCTTGTGCAATATCAGTCTTGGCAAGATAGTCATATCTTGGCGTTGCCTCTTCAATCGTTTTTTGAGAATCAGCCAATTGTTGTTCTGCCAGTTTCACTCCACTACTAAGAAGTTCCTCGTCTGTAATCCATTTGATTTTAATAGTCAGTTGAGATAACTCAATTTTTAAAGATTCGAGTTCTGATAGTATTGCTTGCTTCTCTGCAAATAGTGTTTTCAACTCTTCGTCCGAAAGAAGTTCTATTCCTTTTATGCGTTCATTCAATAGATTTAAATCTTGTTCCGCACTTTTCGACTTATCATAGATGGACGATGATATTCGAGAATAAATATCAGTCCCAGTCAACTTTTCGAGCAATTCGGCTTTCTCCCTTTGCGTAGCTTTAAGGAATGTTGCAAAATCACCCTGAGCAAGTAATACGGCGCGAGTGAACTGGTCGAACGAAAGTCCGATAAGTTCTGTTACCTTGGCCAATAATTCTGTTTTACGTCCTTGTACCTCAATATTTGTGCTTAGGTTAGTAAGTCTAAACTCCGTACTCTGCAGTGAACCGTCAATTTTATCTCTAGACCGACGAACACTCCAACGAGAGCGGAACGGTTCTCCACCAAGCGATACAAAATCAACCTCTGCATATCCATCGCTTGTACCTCGTCTTAAAATGGTACGACTATCTGTTTGGTTAATCGTATCGTCCTTTACATCAATGATTTTTATACTTTCCGTTGTTCCATTATTGCGTGGAATATCATCAAACAAAGCCAAACACAAGGTGTCAAGCAGAGTCGATTTACCGGAACCGGTGCTACCTGTTATGGCAAAGATTCCTGCCGATTTCAATGGTTCGGTTGTAAAATCTACTTCAAACTCCCCCTCAAGTGAGGCAAGATTTTTTCCTCTGATTACTAATATCTTCATCGTTCAACCTCCTGTATTACAACTTGCAACAAACTTTTCATTGTCTCCGGCATATCCTCACCACCATACTTTCGTTTGAAAATATTATTTGCCATATCCATCGGATTGATGGTCTGAAGCTCCTCATAAGTTATCACTTTAGCATTTGCTTCACGCGCTGGAGTAAAGGCCGCAATACGAGCCAACCGCACAGATTTCGTTTTCAAAGCCTCTTCAATTTGATGTCTCAGCGAAGGTTCGGGCTCAGTTATCAATACCTTAACTTCAAGATAAGGTGAAGTCTCAGTCAACTCGCCATTTGGCAATTCCTCAATTTTGTCCAATACCCCTGTAAGAGACAATGGCTCCGCAGGAATACTCAATAACTTAACTGGAGCATCGAATAAAATGCGTTCTATCTTTGTGGATTCATTTATTTCAATAAGCATTACTCCCTGCTTATTACTCTTCTCAGCAAACGACATTGGTAGAGGAGAACCTGCGTAACGCACATTCTCGCGCCCCGAAACAAATTGTCCACGATGTAGGTGCCCGAGTGCTGTATAGGCTATCTCTTTGGCAAAAGAATCTGGCGACACGCATTCCAATCCACCGATAACGGTCCGTTCCGAACGATCGTTTTCTGAAATCTCTGAGCCGGTCGCTTGTAAGTGTCCCATAGCGACTATAAGTCGTTTTTCGTCTTTTACATGTTCAAATATTGCTTCATACATCGCTTTAACACCTTGCGCGTAAGTATCTGAATCGGGATAATCTCCCTGCCGCAGATAAGGTACCGCCAAACAAAAGCCGCCTTTGTTGAGCGGAATCACAAGATGATTGAAATCAATATCGCCATCATCGTTACGTTTAACCACACCTCTAACGGTGATATTCATATCTTCCAAAAGTGGATTAGGAGCTTCGAGCCGAGCTGAGGAATCGTGATTGCCGGCAATTATTATTATCTGTAAATCTGTATTTTCAGTCGTCACCTCTCGCAAAAACCGATAATACATCTTCTGAGACTCTGCAGACGGATTCGGACTATCGAAAACATCGCCTGCAATCAACAGTAAATCAACTTTCAGCTCTTTTACTTGTTTTTTTAACCACACCAAAAACTGAAGATGCTCCGCTTTGCGGTCATACTCAAAAAATGTCTGCCCTATGTGCCAATCGGCTGTGTGAAGGAGTTTCATAGCACAATATTTTTATCAGCGCCCACACTTTCACATAGGGCGTCAAAATGATTTATATCTTTACTTCTCACTGCTTTCAGTATTTCTTTTGCCACAGTTTCAGCCTCGATGACATCGACGACTAATGTACCCCTATCTCCCCAAGTAAGATGAGAATACTCATTAATAACTCTATTTATCAATGAGGGAATATTGTTATCAAATAATTTTGAGATATTATTTATCGGATTGTCAGTATTAGGGAAGCGATAAAATAAATAACATTCCAAAAATTTCCTCATGTTATTTGGCAAATTGTACAAATGAGTAAAATTATTTTCATATACTTTATTCTTTTCTCCTGACACTGGTTTTGCCATATTGTATATTTCCTGAAATAAAAAATTATACTCAGTAACATAATCTCTAAGGTATGCTGGCATTAATCGCAAACAGCATTTTGCATTAGTATCTTTCTTTTTCTTTTCAACAATAAAGTGGCTCACTAATGCTTTGTTATTGCTATCAAATGGAGTAGTTAATCTCTTGATGTATTTCAAAAAATCAAGATTATGAGTTGAAATAAATAATTGACCATATTGTTTATTTTTACAAATAACGCTTTCTATAAGACTGAACATGAAGAAAATGTGGTTATTATCAAGGCTAGAGATAGGATCATCGATGTATATAATCAACTTTTCCGCATCAACACCCTTAAGTTCATCTTCCATTTTCGCGATGAAGTAGCAAAATGCTATCAAACTGCATTCTCCTTCACTCAGATTTTTAGCTTTCTCTGAACCTCTTTTTATGACAAATTTAACTTTCGGCTCATCTCCTTCTACCGTTTCAGGATCAAGCATAAGTCCGTCATGTCCAAAGAAGTTGTTTAGATGGCTGTTGATTTTTTTTGCAGCTTCCCCCTCATCATTTTGTTCTAATTCTTTTTGTATTTTCTCCTCAGTTAGTAGTGATATACTTTTAGTAAAAATCTCATACTCAGCTGCCTTTCCAACTATTCTTTTTAATTCCTCTTTGTTTGCATTTATTCTGCCAATATATTCAATTGTGGATAAGAATGAGGCAATTTCTGAGTATCTTAGTACTTTACGTGAATTCTCCTTATCTTCTCCAAGGGTTACCGTTTTGGCATTGTTGTCTTTGGACAATTTGTTAAATAATTCTATAACGGTTACGACCTCATCAGAAATATCTTTAACATCGCCTAATACTTTGGGATTAAAAATATCCCCATATCGTTCCTGAAGCTTTGTTTCCAAAAATATTATCAAGTTTAAATACTTACCAATTACTTCATCCCATTGTGTTTTTATGGAATCAAAATCCTGTTGATAAGCAGAGTAATAGTTGTCCTTTATGATTCCTTTAGACTCTAAAAAACCACTTAGTGCATCCTTGGATCTTCGCAACTCCTCATTTTCCTCTTCAATATTTTTTTTTAGTTCTTCAGACTCTTTACTAAAATGAGCATCCAAAGTAGCCCATCTTTCAGGATTAATGTTATTACCACAAAATGCACACGTATCTTTTTTGCCTCTGTGGAGTACTCTCCCTTGATTTACCCACGCCTGCAATAGTGTTTCTGTAACTAATTCTTGAATGGTATTTGTTAGAGTAATCTTTTTTTCAATAATATCTCTGACATTTTTTATTCTATCTGATAATTTAGGTTTTGTGACATAAAGCTCTTTTATGTTAGCTTTCTCCGTTTCATCAACAATTTTTTTATGTTTAGCCTTGTCGTTTTCAGAAATTGTATACTTGGTTGTCGATGAAAGTATTTCATCTACTTCTCTCTGAATATTGCTTATATTATAAGTTGTACCTTGGGTTACAAAATAGTTATTGCGTTTAATTTCGTTGTTTGCCTTATTTGTAAGCAACTTAGATAATTCATCTTCCTTTGCCTTTAGAGCATTTCGTTCCTTTTCAAGGGCAATCTTATCTTGGTACTGTTTATATAGTAACCCCGAGGTTTTTTCAATACTGCCAAGTTCTGCATCAATCGCTTTAATGCGTTTTTCTGCTTCAATATTACCAGACCCTAAAAGAGTAAATGGTTTAATATCTCCATTTACATCGTCGTGAAGCCATCCAAGATTTTCCTTTACAAAATCCGTATTATAAACTCTAATATTACCATCACAATCATATTTACTCTGAGTGATTGGGTTTCCATTAGTTTCCGTAATACTAAATTGAGCATCTAAATAGTTGGGGTGCAATTTCTGTTCTTCGATGCACCTAAATATCCTAGAGAGTGTCGTTTTCCCCGAATAGTTTCGCCCGTATATGATATTAACTCTTTGGAAAATATCTAATGGGGAATTTCCAATGTTTTGAATCCATTTGTAATCACAAAATAATCCAAACTTTGCTACGTCGATTTTTTGAAACATAGTACATCCTTATTGTTCTTCAATTATCATTACTTCCTCCTCTGTCAATCCGTATAGTTCGTAGACCATGTAGTCTATCATGTGGTCAGTTGTGGTGATTTTGGTGCGCAGGGATTGGCAGTCGATGCGGTAGGCGTTGAAGTACTCTTCCCACTCGTCTTGAGCGGTGAGGGTGAGGGTGATTTTCTGCTTTTTCAGCTCCATTACAAATTGCCAAAACTCCATTTCATCGAATTGCTCTAACGTTCTCGTTATCCGAATACCTTGCAAATTGTCGGTCAAACGCTTTAAGAAACGCCCACGTCGTGCCTGCAATTCCGCATTCAGTCCCAGCATTTTATCGGCAAGGTCTATAAAGGGTTGTTGGGCTTCGATGGATATGTTTTTGATTGGCAATAACCCTAAATGAAAAGCTTTTACTTGTGCCATAGCTTCACCTTTCTCTGGATTAATAGTCCAATAGAAATAGTTGGAAAGTTTTGAATTTAAGCAAGAAAGTACATATTTTAGATTATAATTAGAGCTGGGTTTATTTAAGAGTATATGGGTATTATCTCTCATTATAAATCCTTTAAGAATCAATGTCCCTATTATAGAGTCACCCGTTTGTCTAAATATTAATTTTTCGTCTGCTTCAAAAATTTCTTTCTCCCTCGGGGCTGCCAACCATTCTCCATACTGAATCCAATAGTTTTTATCCCATAGTAGAATATATTTATGAAAATAGCTGCCCCCAATTAATGGAGAAAATGTTTCATCCTTCTTAATTTCGGAAGTAAACGGTTTTTCTTTCATTATTTGATCTGTTTGAGCAGGTTTGCCTTTACCATTTTCATAAGGTTTGACACCATTTTTTACAATTAACTCATCCTTGACCAATGCCGATTGCGACATTATTTTATCTTTTAAATCATATTCATTTCGCGAAAGAAACAAATTTATATAGTCTTGTTCGCCTAGAAGTTTTTGAGATATTAAATGTTCTAAAGTAATGGAACTCTCATTCATAAACCGGATTAACACCTCATTTTTTATTGGGCTTTTCCTAACAATTAAAGTATCACAATCAACCGTTGCGTCCTCGAACACCTTATTAGTATGTTGTACTATTTGTTTAATTTCATATTCAGAGTCAAGCAATACTTTTCGGAACGGTTTTGCTGTCTCAATGAGTTTCCAAGTATTTGGTGTTATAAATCCTAAATATCCTCCATTACCCAAGATTCGAGAAATAGACATAGCATAGAACACAAAGTATGTATCATTCAAAGAAGCAGAAATACCCCAATTATTATACGTTTGAGCTAAATATGCAATCTGTTTTTTATCAATCTTCGCCCCATACGGTGGATTACCAATAACCACATCAAAGCCGCCTTTTGCAAAGACCTGTGGGAATTCATGATGCCAATCAAATGCCTTTTCACCTGCCACTTCTGGGTCGGAGATGAGGGAGTTTCCGCATTTGATATTGTTGTTAAGGGAGTTAAGTTTGCGGTGGGGTTTGGCGGTGCGCAGCCACAGGGCGAGTTTGGCAATCTCTACGCTCTCCTCATTGATATCAACCCCGAAAAGGTTGTATTCCAAAATGGCATTCTCGATGTCAGGAAGCGTAATACTGTGATTTAGTAGTCTAGCTGTCAGCTCATCAAGCAATCGGTGTTCACTCATCAAATAGTCTAGTGCAGCATTAAGAAATGCACCACTACCACAGGCTGGATCACAAATTGTGAGTTGCAACAGCCACTCGCGATATGCTTTCAACTTGTCGTCCAATTTCTTTTTTGTGGCTAATTTGCGTTTCTTGTCAGCAAAATATTCCGCCTCCACAATTTCCAATTCTGTTTTTTTGTCGACACAGAGTTTACCCAACGTATTCTCGACAATATAGGTCGTGATGTAGCGAGGGGTGTAGAAAACGCCATCCTTCTTTCGCTTGCTGAACTGTGGGATAGCTTCTCCTGCGGTTATTGAGTTGGTAATCTCTTCGATCTCGGTCAGCGAATTCTCGAAAATATGTCCCAAAATATTGACATCTACCTCGCTGGCGAAATTGTATTCAGCCAATTTCAGTGTATGGTTGAATAGTACTTCATCACTAATCCTCACAACATCCAGCACCTCATCGGGCTTAAATAGCCCTCCATTATAGGCAAAAACTTCAATCCTACTATCCCTATGACCTACATTTAGCAGATGAAAATATTTCTGAAATCTACTATAAAGAGGCTGACCATCATTCATTGGGTCAGCGTTGAAAACCTTCCATTTATCAACCATTCCCTTCATTGAATTAGCCGGCAGTAACCCGCAATCCTCTGCAAAGAGAATAAACAACAGACGGTCGAGTAACTTCTGCGACTTTTTGAATAGTAAAAGTTGGTCGTAGGTGGGGTTATTTACCACCAAATCGGCAAACAATGCGCGCTTAAATTCCGAATAATCCTTGTATAATTTCTTAGTAACATCGTTTTCGATGGACACCGATTCCGCCTTCAATTGCTTGGGTAAATCCTTGGCGATATTCTCGCAAGCAAGGCAGAGCCACAGCAAGGCAAACTCGTCGCAGGTAAGTGTAAAGAGGTTAAATTCAACGAAATCAATTGCATTGTCAATATAGAACCGCAACTTCTCGAAGTTAGAAGTTACCACATATGATGCTTTGCGATGATTATTTTTGTAGCCGAAAGCCTGTGTTTCAATCTGTTTGAGATTGATCGTTTTGTGGTCTTTCAACTCGATAATTCCTACTACTTCGCCTTTTATAATGATTGCGCCATCTGCTTTTTTCGAATCATTCTCGTTTTTACGTTCGGTAATCAGATTGTAATTGGCATCTGGATTGAGCGTGTAGCCAAGAATCTTGACAAAAAATTCACGTAAAAAACCCTCTTGAAACTGTTCCTCATTACTTTTGAGGATATTTTCCTGTATCTCCTTTTTGTGAAAAAAAACGGTAAACAGTTCGTAGGCGGTTTTTATTTTGTCGCTTTCCGAAGTAATATACTTCTTTAGGACAATATTCTGAAAGATATTCATGAGTTTAGGCCTGATTATTTGTTAACAAAAATAACAAAATAGTGACGAATAATCTCAACATTGCCAAGTACTTTGCAATATTTACTTATGGAGCAGAGAATAAACCTATTTTTATTAATAAATATTAATTCAGAACGATTTTTTAGTGAATTGTCAAACTTTACAAGATTTTGCAAAAGTATGCGGCGCGAAGCCGTGCAAGATTACAAAAAGGTTAAAAGACCGTAGAAGCAAGGCGCTAAGGTTTTTTTTGGCGCAGCGTACATTTGGTACGTGAGCACAAAAAAAGACCGCCAGCAACGAAGCTTATGCGGTCTTTTAACCTTTTTGGGTGGTGCCACCAGGAATCGAACCGGGGACACAAGGATTTTCAGTCCTTTGCTCTACCAACTGAGCTATGGCACCTTGTCATTAGGGAGTGCAAAAGTAGCACTATTTTTGTTTAATGCAAAAAAATATTGGCCAATTATTATATCTTTGCAGCAAATAAGAAAACCTATTTATGGCAACAACAGCAGATTTTAAAAACGGATTGTGTCTGGACTTTAACGGAAAACCATGTTCAATCGTTTGGTTTCAACATGTAAAGCCTGGTAAAGGCGGAGCATTTGTTAAAGTTAAGATGAGAAATCTTGAGACAGGAAGAATTCTGGAAAACACCTATAACGCAGGAGAGAAAATTGATGTAATCAGCATTGAAAGAAGACCTTACCAGTTTTTATACAAAGACGATATGGGATTCAACTTTATGCATACAGAAACATTTGAACAAATATCTCTGAATCCAAACTTAGTTGATAATGCTGACCTTATGAAAGAGGGTCAAACTGTAGAAATGATGTTCCATGCAGATGAAGAAAGAGTTCTAACATGTGAACTCCCTCAGTTTGTTGAAATGGAAATTACTTATACCGAACCGGCTGTTAAAGGAGATACTGCCTCTACAAATGCATTAAAAGCTGCAACTGTTGAAACAGGAGCAGAAATTATGGTTCCTCTTTTTATCAATCAGGGAGAAAGAATCCGCGTTGATACAAGGGATCGTTCATACTACGAGCGTTGCAAATAGAACAAATGAACATAAAATAAAAAGAGATGAGAATATTTTCTCTCGTTTTAGTCTCCGTGATGCTTTATGCATGCGGAGACTCTTTTTTCAGTAGCCTGCCTACAAATGAGCAGATAGAAAAAAGAATTGAAAAGGGCGATTTCGCCGAAGCAAAAAAAATGATAAGGTTTGCCCTTACCAATGACTCACTTACTCCTCAACAGCGCTTTGACCTCAATTTTAAAATTGACAGGTTAAGCAGGATTGAACAGGACTTTTCCGAGGTTGATACTTCTGTTCTTGCATATATCAAAAAATTCCACCCGAATGTAACTCCGGAAGAGATTGCCGCCTGGGAGAAGAGCAATGCTCTGGAGAATATGACAATAAACGGACAGAAAAGATATTTCTATGCTGCAGGGAGAAATCTTTTCCGCATTGATAGTGTTGCGAGAAAATATTTTGAAGGCGCAAACGGAAGGCAGAGCGATTCTCTGGACAGGCTGCTTGTAAAATATATCCCTTCTGTTCTTGCGACAAAAACGGTGAACTCGTTTCTTCTTGCACCTGTGAAGATGAAAATCAAGTATTCAATTAGTGTTAAACCGGACGAAGTTCCGGCGGGAGAGGTGATAAGAGTATGGATGCCTTATCCAAGGACAGATGTTGCCGCTCACACCGACATTAACCTTATTTCAACATCTCAGCCTCTGTATTTAATTGCCCCTGACAGCTTAATACACAAAAGCATTTATATGGAGGGCGTTGCAGTAGCCGGCAAACCAACGGTTTTCGCTTACGAATTAAGTTACACATCATATAATCAATACTTCTCTTTTAAACCGGAAGATATTGTTCCTTACGACACCCATTCAAAAATATATCAGGAATATACTTCCGAAAACGCCCCTCAGATTATGTTCAGTGACAACATCAGGGCAAAGGTTAAGGAGGTTGTTGGCGACGAGACAAATCCGTATCTCAAGGTTAAAAAGATCTTTGAATGGATTAATATCAACTTCCCATGGGCAAGTGCAAGGGAATACTCTACAATTCCAAATATTCCGGAATATGTGCTTGCAAATCGTCATGGCGACTGCGGACAAGTGTCCCTGCTGTTTATTACAATGGCAAGATGCGCAGGAGTTCCTGCAAAATGGCAGAGCGGATGGATGATGCACCCGGGCAACAAGAATCTTCACGACTGGGCAGAGGTATATTATGACGGAATTGGATGGGTTCCTGTGGATCAGTCCTTCGGCAGAATTGCCGGTGCACCCGATGATGACTCATACTACTTTTTCACAAAAGGGCTTGACGCATACAGGATGATTGTAAACCAGGGCATTTCGGGTAATTTTTATCCGGCCAAGATTCACCCAAGGAGCGAGACTGTCGATTTCCAGAGAGGCGAAGTTGAGTGGAAAGGAGAAAACCTTTATTTTGGAAGATGGAGATACAAAATGGAGATTGAGTATCTGAAATAATTTAACAGTTATCCCAGCTTTTTAATGATATTAAGGCCGTCGCGAAGGGGAAGAATATAATTCTCGACGCGGCGGTCTTCTTTTATCTTCTTGTTAAAGCGGATTATCTCCTGGGTCTGGGCATCGCCGGAAGGCTTTTCGGCATACACTTTTCCGTCCCACAGCACATTGTCGGCAATTATATATCCGCCTTCCCGTACCAAAGGGAAAACAAGGTCGTAATATGCACAGTACTCTCTTTTGTTTCCGTCTATGTAAACAAGGTCGTATGTCTTGCTGAGCTTCGGAAGAATCTCCTTTGCATCACCGAAATGCATTGTTACTCTGTCGCCTACTCCTGCCTTTGAAAATCCTTCAAGAATGAGGCTTTCCAGTTCGTCGTTAATTTCAATTGCATCCAGGTGCCCGCCGGGTTTTAAGCCAAGAGCAAGACAAATGGCAGAATAACCTGTAAATGTTCCTATTTCCAGAATATTTGAAGACGAAAGCATCTCTGCCATGGATGTTAGAAAGCGGCCAACAATGGGGCCCGACAGCATCCTGGCGTGATTTGTCCGCAGGTTGGTCTCTTTTTCCAGCCACTCCAGCGCTCCGTTAAGTTCTGTGCTATTATCTGCTATATATAAATCTAGACCGGGCATTTTACTTATAAATTAGAGTTATGAGATTATCCTCAGAAAAGATATCATTTGCTGCTTCGAAAATTTCATGAGCTGTTATCTCTTCTATTTTCCGTCTAAGTTCGCCTATCGGTTCCACTTTATTAAAAACCAGCAGCGACTTGCCAATATTGAGACATTGTGCCTCGGCATTGTCCATTGAAATTGCAAGCTGACCAAGCAACTGCTTTTTTGCAGCCTTTAATTTACCCGGAGATATTTCCTTCTCTTTAAGCAGGCGAAATTCTTTAGTTACCAATGAGATACATTTGTCGAGACTGGATTTGTCTGTGCCAAAATAAACGGAGAATACTCCGGTATCTGTAAATGGAGTATAAGACGCATCAATTGTATAGGCAAGAGCATGTTTCTCCCGGAGAACCTGATTCAGTTTAGAATTGAGAGCAGGCCCGCCAAGGATATTTGTCAAAAGGGCAAGAGGAAGGCGGCGTTTGTCATAAAAACTGTATGCTCTCCCTCCCACTACACAGTGTGCCTGATAACTCCTTTTGGATATTATTTTTACTGTTCCACCGGCACAGGGTGGCATTGGCTGTACTTCCGGCACCTCAGCTGCATTTATCAGTTTATCCGTATGTTCAAAATATTTTCTGACGAGTTTCTCGCATTTTTCAAAAGGCAAATCGGCAACAATTGAGAAACTCATATTTTCCGGCCGGTAGTTTAAAGATGTAAATTCACGAATGTCTTTTGAAGTAATTCGCTTTATGCTTTTTGGCGTTCCAAGTATGTTTCCTGCCAAAGGGTGACCGCCAAAAAGCTCCTCTTCAAAATCGTCGAAAATGAGTTCGGACGGAGAGTCTTTATAGGATTTAATCTCTTCCAGAATTACTTCCTTCTCTTTTTCAAGTTCTTTCTCCGGATATTTAGAATTAAAAGCAAGATCACAAAGCAGTTCAACGGCTTTTGAAAGATCTTCCTTTAGTACTGTTGCCTGAATTACAGTCTCTTCTTTTGTTGTATAGGCATTCAATTCCCCTCCAAGGCTCTCCAGATAGTTGTTTATACTCACAGAGCTCCTTGTGGTAGTACCTTTGAATAGCATGTGCTCTGTCATGTGGGCAATACCGTTTAAGGAGGGATGCTCATCTCTTGTACCAACCTTGACGCTTAGCGCAAGGTAAGCTACGGGAGAAGATACAGCCCTGAAGCCAAACCTGAGACCGTTTTCGAATTTCTTTGTAATTATTGTCATTTGCTACTTTCTGAAAGGAATTGAGACTCTTTTGATATCTTCCTTTGTGAATCCCTTTGGAAGCCTGGATGATATCTTGTGTCTGCGAAAAAAAAGAAGGTCGTGGGTCGCTGCATCAATTATAAGTTTATACGAATATGAACCCGAGGAGTTCCCTTTTGGTGATACAGTAAACCCTACCAGTGTCTCTGCTGCACTTTCAAGAATTGCCTTTTCAACTGAGGATTCATCTCCAATAGTAACTTTTTTCCTGAACAGTGTATCTGCTTCTTCCGGATCAAGTTCAAACCCTAAATCTTTTTTGTTAAATATAATTTTTTTATCCCCCGCGTTGTCTATCCTGTTGCTGTAAAATGAGTTTCCAACATATGCCTTGAGAATTTCCGAACCCACATTTATTACATGACTCTGAATGATATCTATATACGCAGGAATAAAAAAGAATGCCTCCCCGGATTCGTCACCAATGGCCTGAAGCGGAAGAGTAGCAATTTCATACATTTTAGAGATTCCTTTTTTTGATTCCGGGCCTCCTTTTACAAGCGTGAGATACTCAATCTTTGCCTCTCCCTCCTTTTTAAACTTTCCATCCACTCTCAATAGAAAGTAATAAGAAGTATCTGTTTTTAACTTTTCAAAATCGGATAGGGTACAAATTTCAAACGGTGATATTTTCCACCCGGATTTTACTGCATCCACGATTGAGAGATCGGTAAAATCATTAGAATTTGCAACAACCATGGTGGTTTTGCCGGCGAAGTTCCGGAAATTGTTCTTGGCCTTGCCAAAAATCTCCTGTCCGTATGAAGGATTTGTGATGATAAAAAAGGAAAAAAGAAGGGCAAATAATTGTCTCATCATGATTGTTGTTATAGATGCAAAATTAGATAAAAATTCTTACTTTTGTGGGGTATGGAAAGATTTATAGTTTCGGC
>Ga0316605_10000296_pt1 | contig 39956 bp, 29 predicted proteins | sample OWC_soil_day20_n_FD_207666 | JGI IMG/M metagenome (GOLD analysis project Ga0316605, IMG submission 207666) | Wetland soil microbial communities from Old Woman Creek delta, Ohio, United States - OWC_soil_day20_noCT | ecosystem: Environmental > Terrestrial > Soil > Wetlands | place: USA: Ohio...
ATTTCGTCCTTACCGGCGCCCTCAAGGTTCTGGTCGGGGACGACGATGGTCGCGAAGTCATCCTCTCCATGCTCGGTCCCGGCGACTTCTTCGGTGAAATGGGCGTGATCGACGACCATCCCCGCTCCGCCACCGTCGCCACCGTCGAGACATCCTCCCTGATTGTGCTGACCCGTAGCGATTTCGAACGCTGCCTGACGGACAACGTCGACGTTTCCCTCTACATCATGCGCAGCCTGGTGCAGCGTCTGCGCAAGGCGGACCGCAACATCGAAAGCCTGGCGCTGCTCGACGTCTACGGCCGCGTCGCCCGTCTGCTGCTCGACATGGCCGAGGTGCGCGAGGACGGCAAGCGGGTGGTGACGCAGAAAATTACCAAGCAGGACATCGCCCGCATGGTCGGCGCCTCCCGCGAGATGGTGAGCCGGGTCATGCGCGATCTTCAACTTCAGGGCCTGATCGAGGAGACCGATGGCGTGATTTATCTCCACGGCGATATGGGTGATTCCACGCCCGCTGCTTAAGCGGCGGATTTCACTGGCTTTCTGAAAGCACGGGGATAACCCGGCTTTCCCCCTGTGTTCGGGATTTCCTTCCCCCGGGTGTCCTTTGATAATCCCGGCAGTCTCTCCTAATGGGGTCTGCCCATGGACATTACCGCTCCCCAACGCCCGGTTGCCTCGCCGCTGCCGGAAAAAATCGTCGCTCTGGTCAATGAGGCCCGCTGGCTGCTGGTCGGCGCGGTCGGCCTTTATCTGGCCCTGATCCTCTGGGGTTATAACCACGCCGACCCCGGCTGGTCCCACGCCGCCCTGGCGGAAAGCCTCGGCAATCCCGGCGGGCGCTTTGGGGCCTGGCTGGCGGATCTGTTTCTGTTCCTGTTTGGTTTCTCGTCCTGGTGGTGGGTGGCCTTCCTGTTCTATCTGGTGGCCTGGGGTTATGGCCGCCTCGAAGGCTGGTTTACCGGCGACAAGCGCCCCTTCCTGATCGCCGCCACCGGCTTCCTGTTGCTGCTGGTGTCGAGCAGCGGCGTCGAAGCCCTGCGCTTCTGGAGCCTCAAGGCGGCGCTGCCGCTGGCACCGGGCGGCCTGCTGGGTTATGAAGTGGCGCGCTATGCCCACAAGTTCCTCGGCTATACCGGCGGCACTCTGATCCTCATGGCGACAGCCGCCATCGGCTGGTCGGTATTCACGGGCATGTCCTGGCTGCGCTTCTGTGAGCGTTTTGGCACCCTGCTGGAACTGGGGTTCTTCGGCACCATTACCCTCTGGCAGACCTGGCAAGACCGGCGTTACGGCCGCGTCGTGGCCGAGAAGCGCGAAGCCGCCGTGGAAGCCGAGCGGCGTCAGATCGAAGAAAACCCGCCGGTGCCGGTGAAAATCGAGCCGGTGGTGATGGAAGTGCCAAAGGCGCCCAAGGCCGAGGCGCGCATGGAGAAGGAGCGCCAGGCGCCCCTGTTCTTCGATGCCCCTGGCGGCGCTTTGCCGCCTCTGCACTTGCTCGACGAGGCGATCCATGACCCCTCCACCGTGCCCAGCCCGGATACCCTCGAATTCACCTCGCGCCTGATCGAGCGCAAGCTGGCCGACTTCAATGTTTCGGCCAAGGTGCTTTCCGCCCATCCCGGCCCGGTGGTGACGCGCTACGAGATCGAGCCGGCCACGGGGGTCAAGGGCGCCCAGATCGTCAATCTGGCCAAGGACCTGGCCCGCGCCTTGTCGCTGGTCAGCATTCGCGTCGTCGAGACTGTGCCCGGCAAGTCCTGCATGGCCCTGGAACTGCCGAATCAGAAACGGCAGACGGTTTCCCTGTCCGAGATCATCGGCTCCCAGGCCTATCACAACCTGCATTCGCCCCTGGCCATTACCCTTGGCAAGGACATCTCCGGCGCCGCCGTGGTGGCCGATCTGGCCAAGATGCCCCACCTGCTGGTCGCCGGTACCACCGGCTCCGGCAAGTCGGTGGGCATCAACGCCATGATCCTGTCGCTGATTTACAAGTCCGAGCCCTCCGCCGTGCGTATGATTCTGGTGGACCCGAAGATGCTCGAACTCTCGGTGTATCAGGGCATTCCGCATCTACTGGCCCCCGTAGTGACGGACATGAACAAGGCCGCCAATGCCCTCAACTGGTGTGTCGGCGAGATGGAACGCCGCTACCAGCTCATGTCGGCCCTCGGGGTGCGCAATCTGGCCGGCTTCAACAGCAAGCTCAACGACGCGCGCAAGAACGGTGAGTCGATCAAGAATCCCTTCTCCATCACGCCCGAAGCGCCGGAGCCCCTAGATAACCTGCCCCATATCGTGGTGGTGATCGACGAGCTGGCCGACCTTATGATGGTGGTGGGCAAGAAGCTCGAAGAACTGATTGCCCGCCTCGCCCAGAAGGCCCGCGCCGCCGGCATCCACCTGATCCTCGCCACCCAACGGCCGAGCGTGGACGTGATCACCGGCCTGATCAAGGCCAACATTCCGACCCGCATGTCGTTCCAGGTGTCGAGCAAGATCGACTCCCGCACCATCCTCGACCAGATGGGCGCCGAGGCTCTGCTGGGTCAGGGCGACATGCTCTATCTGGCGCCCGGTACCGGCCTGCCGGTCCGCATCCACGGCGCCTTCGTCTCCGATGATGAAGTGCATCGGGTGGTCGATCATCTGAAGAAGGTCGGCGAACCGGAATACATCGACGGCATTCTTGACTCTCCGGTTTCTGCTGACGGTGACGGCGCATCCGGCGGCGACGACGCTGCCGGCGAGGCCGATCCGATGTACGACCAGGCGGTGGAAGTGGTGCTGAAGACGCGCCGCCCCTCCATCTCCCTGGTGCAGCGCAACCTGCGCATCGGCTACAACCGCGCCGCGCGGCTGATCGAGCAGATGGAACGCTCCGGTCTGGTGTCGCCCATGAACGGGGCTGGCAACCGGGAAGTGCTGGTGCCGGAGCGCAGCGAGTAAGGTAAGCGCTTGTAAGCAAGGCTGCGGGGCCGGGGCGGATGGGCGATAATTCGCCCATGCGACCTCTTACGACCTTCCTCGGCGGCCTGCTGGCTGCCTTTGCTGTCAGTGCCCAGGCGACCGGTATCGAGCGCCTCAAGGTGTTTCTCGACCATACCCAGTCGGCCCGCGCCAATTTCAGCCAGACGGTAATCGCCAAGAGCGGCAAGAAGCCGCAGCAGGCGTCGGGCCAGATGATGTTCGCCCGTCCCGGCAAGTTCCGTTGGGTGTATGAGAAGCCCTACGCCCAGTTGCTGGTGGGCGACGGCGACAAACTCTGGATCTACGACAAGGACCTGAACCAGGTCACGGTCAAGAAGCTCGGCAAGGCCCTGGGCGAAAGCCCCGCCGCCCTGTTGGCGGGCCAGGGCGACCTGGAAAAGCACTTCAACCTCAAGGAAGCCCCGGCCAAGGACGGCCTGGAATGGGTTGAAGCGACGCCCAAGGCCAAGGAAGGCGGCTTCGAGTACCTGCGTATCGGCTTCGAGGGCGAGGCCCTGCGCAGCATGGAAATTCAGGACAACTTCGGCCAGACCACGGTGCTGGTGTTCGGCCTCATGGAACGCAATCCGGGTCTGGCAGCAAGCCTGTTCAAGTTCACGCCGCCCAAGGGGGCGGATGTGGTCGGTGAGTAATTCCGATCTGTTTGCCGGCGGTGCCGCGTCCGCCGCCCACGCTCCCCTGGCGGAACTGCTGCGGCCCAGCAGCCTCGACGAAGTGGTGGGCCAGACCCATCTGCTCGGGCCGGGCAAGCCCCTGCGCCTGGCTTTCGAGTCGGGGACGCCCCATTCCATGATCCTCTGGGGGCCGCCAGGAGTGGGTAAGACCACCCTGGCGCGGCTCATGGCGGCAGCTTTCGACGCCGAATTCGTTGCCCTGTCGGCGGTGTTCTCGGGCGTGAAAGACATCCGCGAGGCGATGCAGCAGGCGGAACTCATGGCCCAGCGCGGACGGCGCACCATATTGTTCGTGGACGAGGTGCATCGCTTCAACAAGGCCCAGCAGGATGCCTTCCTGCCCTATGTGGAAAGCGGCATTGTCACCTTCATCGGCGCCACCACCGAGAATCCCTCCTTCGAGGTGAATTCGGCCTTGCTCTCGCGGGCGGCGGTATATGTACTCAAGAGTCTCGCCGAAGAAGAACTCGGTTCCCTGTTCGAGCGCGCCCGCGCGGAGGCCTTCCCCGACCTGAGCTTCGCCCCGGAAGCCCGTGAGCGCATTCTCGGTTACGCCGATGGCGATGCCAGACGTCTGCTCAACGTGTTGGAAACCCTGCGCACGGCAGCCACGGTGGCGGGGGTCACGACCCTCGACGGCGTCTTCCTCGAATCCACCCTCGCCTCCGACCTGCGCCGCTTCGACAAGGGCGGCGACGCCTTCTACGACCAGATTTCGGCCCTGCACAAGTCCGTGCGCGGCTCTAGCCCCGACGCCGCCCTCTACTGGCTGGTGCGCATGCTCGACGGCGGCGCCGATCCGCTCTACATGGGGCGCCGCCTGGTGCGCATGGCGATTGAAGACATCGGCCTCGCCGATCCGCGCGCCCTCGAAGTCTGTCTCAACGCCTGCGCCACCTACGAGCGCCTCGGTAGTCCCGAAGGCGAACTGGCCCTGGCGAACGCCGTGCTATATCTCGCCGTGGCGCCCAAGTCCAATGCCGCCTACATGGCCTACAACGCCGCCCGCGCCTTTGTCAGCAAGGACAAGTCACGCCCGGTGCCCGAGCACCTGCGCAACGCGCCGACCAAGCTGATGAAAGACCTCGGCTACGGCAGCGAATACCGCTACGCCCACGACGAACCCGACGCCTACGCGGCCGGCGAAAGCTACCTACCGGCGGGTATTGCGCCACCCCACTGGTATCAGCCCGTGCCCAGGGGCTTGGAGCAGAAGATCGGCGAGAAACTCAGGCATCTGGAAGAACTCGACGCCCAGGCGCGGAAGCGGGTGAAGTAGCTTCCTTGCGGTATGGGTTTAGCAGTGACCCACAGCCAATTCCAGACCGCCCCGCCGCATGCCTTGCCGCCGCGCTACAAGGCGCGTCCGCGCAGGGCAAGGCTGGGAAGGCCGTCCATCCACAGGCGCTTGCAGGCCGATGGCTTTGTTTACGCCTGCTGCCGCTTCCCCATTCATGGCGAGCCAGTCGAACCATGAAAAGCGCTCCGAGGCGTCTTTCAGTGCATGGCTGTTTGCGCGTCGCTGCGCTCATTACCGCCAGTCGCTAGCTGCCCCTCCGCGCCGGAAGTTCGCCCCGGCGGGCGACCTACTTTCTCGTGTGCGCGAGAAAGTAGGCAAAGACCACACCCGCCGCCCCGGCCCTGCGGGCTCCCCTCCATCCGGCTCACCGGCCCGGCCGGTCGTTAAACTCGCCTGCGGCTCGGACAACGCGACCGGACATCCCCGGTCCGGCAAGCCTCCACTCGGCGGGGCAGAGGGGATGGGGCAGTGTGCTACCTGATTCGCATTGAAGGAAAATGCTGATAAATTTTCGCCGGTAGATTCGATAGTTCACTCCGACCCGAATTTCTCTACTCATGTACGCCCTTCAAATACTCCGGTTTGCTCTCTTCACAACAATTGGTGCGCTCTTGGGCGTGTTCAGTTCGCTTGCTATCGGCGCGTCCTCGTCGTCGATTTCGGCAGCGGACACCCGAGTAATTTACAAAGCAGTCGGGTTAACCGAGCGTGCCGAAAAGCTTTTCAACGTCTGCGGCGAAATCGTTCAGCCTGAACTTGAAGCTATCGACCTGAACTCCGACGGACAGCCGGAAGTATTCGTAACTGTTCTGGGGTCGTGCCAAGGCGGAGCGGCGGAGCCGAATTGTCTTTGCTCATTAAAAGCAGCAAGGGGCATTGGAAGGTTAATCTTGGCTTTCTTGCAGGTACCTATAAGTTGCTCTCCGCTAGAAGCAGGGGCTTTCCCGACATCGAGATCGGAGGCCTTGGCTTTTGCTTTCCTGTATGGCGCTGGAACGGTAGTCAGTATGCAATCTACAAGCGCTGTGATCGCTAACCCTGCGGTCGCCCCCGTTCACTTCGCTCTCTGAGAGCTAGGGTAATTTGGGTCAGAGAGAATTACCGCACCGCCTGCCATTCAGAGCGACGCGGCCTCATCCCTCTCTGCCCCGCCGAGTGGAGGCTTGCCGGACCGGGGAAGTCCGGTCGCGTTGTCCGAGCCGCAGGCGAGTTTAGCGACCGGCCGGGCCGGTGAGCCGGAGGGAGGGGAGCCCGTAGGGCCGGGGCGGCGGGGCAGCCAGCAACTGGCCATAGCGAGCGCAGCGACGCAAACAGCCATGCACCGAAAGATGCCTCGGAGCGCCGTTCATGGTTCGACAGGCTCACCACGAAGGGAGAAAAGGCGGTCAGCGACAGCAAGCGGAATCGGCCTGCAAGCGCCTGTGGACGGGCCTTCCAGCCCTGCCATGCCTGCAATGCCCTTTCGACGCCGCTGCGCGGCAAGCACTAATTCCTTCCCCATAAGACAACCTTAAGATTCCCCCTTCACCATGGCACCTATCGTCATCGAAAGGAGCTGCCATGAACCCCCTGCTGCAACGAGTCACCGCCCTGCTGTCTCTCTCCCTCGTGCTGACCGCCACAACGCCAGCCCAGGCCGCCGATACGCCCGCCAGTCTCCAGGCTGGCTGGCTGGCCGAGGCGCAGAAGTCCGAGCCGGGCTTCAAGAGCTTTTCCGCCGCCCGAGGTGAAACCTTGTTCCGCAACACCCACGGCGGCGACTGGAGCTGCTCCACCTGCCACACCGCCAAGCCGACCCAGACCGGCAAGCATGAGGTCACCGGCAAGCTGATCCAGCCCCTCGCCCCGACGGCCAACGCCGAACGCTTCAGCGATTCCGCCAAGGTGGAGAAGTGGTTCCGCCGCAATTGCAACGACGTCCTCAAGCGTGCCTGCACCCCCCAGGAAAAGGGTGACGTCGTCGCCTGGCTGCTGTCCGTCAAATAAGGAGAACACAATGAAAACAACAAGCACCTTCGCCCTGCTGCTCGCCGCCGCCAGCCTGCCGGCCCTCGCCGGCGACCACCGCTATTCGCTCGACGCGACCTACGTCAAGGAATGCGGCGCCTGCCATGTCGCCTTTCCGGCCGGCCTGCTGCCGGCGCAGAACTGGGCCTCGGTGATGAAGTCTCTCGACCGCCACTACGGCACCGACGCCAGCCTTGATGCCAAGACCGAGGCCGCCATCGGCCGCTGGCTCGCCGACAACGCCAGCAACCGCGAGAAGCACACCGCCACGCCGGCCCCCGGCCAACCGCTACGCCTGACCGAAAGCACCTGGTTCCAGAAAGAACACCGCCGCGCCAAGCTGCCGGTGGTTAGCGGCAAGAAGGCCACTTTTGCCCAGTGCGAGGCCTGTCACACCCTGGCCGCCAAGGGCGACTTCAATGAAGGGAGCATGCGATGAACACCCCGCAAACCACGGTGAAGGTCTGGGACATCCCGACCCGCCTGTTCCACTGGTCCCTGGCCAGCGCATTCACGGTCGCTTTCATCACTTCCGAGTCGGAGCGCCTGCAAAACATCCACGTCACCTGCGGCTACACGGTGCTTGGCCTGATCGCCTTCCGCCTGCTGTGGGGCGTGGTCGGTAACCCCTACGCCCGTTTCAGCAACTTCGTGCGCGGCCCGGCGGCGATCATGAGTTATCTGCGTTCCCTGCTCGGCAGCCATCCCGAGCACCATATCGGCCATAATCCTGCCGGCGCCGTGGCCATCGTGCTGCTGCTGGTTCTCGGCGTTGCCACCGGGCTTTCCGGCTGGGCCAACTATTCCGAGATCGGAGGAGACGCCATGGAAGAAGTGCATGAGTTTTGCGCCAACGCCATGATGGCGGTCGTCGTCGTGCATCTGGCCGGCGTTGCCGTCAGCAGCCTGCTGCACAAGGAAAATCTGGTACGCGCCATGATTACCGGACGCAAAAAGGTCAACCAAAAGTCATGAGAGTGCTCATCGTCGAGGACGACAAACTGCTCGGTCAGGGCATCCTGGCCGGCCTGCGCCAGGCCGGGATGCAACCCGACTGGGTGGAGGACGGCCTCGCCGCCCGCCACGCCCTCGACGCCGAATCCTTCTCCGCCGTGGTGCTTGATCTGGGCCTGCCGCGTCTGAGCGGCCTCGACCTGTTGCGCCAGTTGCGCGCAGCGGGCGACAAGACGCCGGTTCTGGTGCTCACCGCCCGCGATACGGCGGAAGACGTGGTGACTGGCCTCGATGCCGGCGCCGACGATTACGTTATCAAGCCCTTCGATCTCAATGAACTTTGCGCCCGCCTGCGCGCCATCGTGCGTCGCGCCGCCGGCACCGCGGCGCCGGCCCTGCGCCACGGCCGCCTTGAGTTGCTGCCGGCGGAACGCTGCGCGCGCTGGGATGGCGAGCCGGTGGAGTTGTCGGGGCGTGAGTTCGACCTGATCCACGAACTTCTGCTCAATGCCGGTCGGGTACTGACCCGGCCGCAACTGGAAACCAAGCTCTACCCCTGGGGCGAAGAAGTGGAGTCCAACGCCATCGAAGTGCACATCCACCATCTGCGCAAGAAGCTGGCGCCGGAATTGATCCGCACCGTGCGCGGCGTCGGCTACATGGTGCCCCGTGACTGAAGCCGCCAACGCAGCCGCCCGCCCGTACAGCCTGCGTCTGCGCCTGCTGGCCGCCGTGCTCGGCGTCGTCAGCCTGATCTGGCTGCTGGTTGCGGTAGCGGCCTGGTTCGAGGCACGCCATGAGGCGGAGGAAGTCTTCGACGCTCACCTGGCCCAGGCCGCCCTGCTGCTGGCGGCCTTCACCGACGACGATATCGAGGAGATCGAAGACCATCTGCCCAGCCATCGCTACGGCCGCAAGGTGATCTTCCAGGTCTGGGAGCGCAGCGGGCGCCTGCTCGCCCACACCCAGAACGCGCCGAACACGCGGCTCGCCGGCGATGATCAGGGCTTCTCCGACGTCGAACTACAGGGCCGCCCGTGGCGCGTCTTCAGTCAATGGAGCGAGAACAAGCACTATCTGGTGCAACTGGCCGAGGCGCGGGAAGCCCGCGACGACGTGGCGCAGGAACTGGCAAGCCATCTGCTGCTACCGATTGTCTTCGCCCTGCCGACCCTCGCCCTTGCCCTGGTGATCCTGATTGGCCGCGGCCTGCGCCCCTTGTCGCAACTGGCGCAAGACATCAGCCAGCGCCAGGCCAATCGCCTCGACCCGATCGCCCTCGACAACGCGCCGCGCGAACTGCGCCCGGTGGTGGACCGTCTCAACCAGTTACTGCAACAGGTGGGCCACTCCCTCGACCAGGAACGCCGCTTCACCGCCGACGCCGCCCATGAACTGCGCACCCCCCTGGCGGCGATCCGCACCCATGCCCAGGTCGCCCTCGAAGGCGGCGATGCCGCCGAACACCGCGTCGCCCTTGAGAGCGTCCTCGACGCCACCGAACGTGCCACGCGCCTGGTCGAGCAACTGCTGACCCTGGCCCGCCTCGACGCCGCCGAGTGGTCCCAGCGCTTTACCGACTGCGACCTGCGCGACATTGCCATGACCGTGCTCGCCGACAGCGCCCCCGCCGCCATCGCCCGCCAGATCGAACTCGGCCTCGACGAAGGAGCCGCCGCACCCTGCCGTGGCGATGCCGCCCTGCTCACCGTGCTGCTGCGCAATCTGGTGGAAAACGCCCTGCGCTACAGCCCCGCCGGCTCGGCCGTCAGCGTCAGCCTGTTGCCGGGGCCGGTGCTGGAAGTGTGCGACCAGGGTCCGGGCATTCCCGCCGATGAGCGCGACAAGGTGCTGGAGCGCTTCCATCGCCTCCTCGGCAGCCCCGGTAACGGCGCCGGCCTCGGCCTCTCCATCGTCGCCCGCATCGCCGCCCTCCATGGCGCCCGCGTCGAACTGAGGGATGGACCAGGCGCCCACGGCCTCCGCGTCAGCGTGACATTCCCCGCACCCGCAGAGGCCTGAAACACCGGCGTAACCGCATGAAGACCGCTCCCTCCCCTTCAAGGGGAGGGCCGGGGTGGGGATGGGTGACCTCCGGCGTACGTCAAGATAGTTGTCGCCGCATTCTTCCGATGCTCTGCCTGAAACACCGGCGATTCCCCAAGCCATTCCCCTGCCGCTATCATGGCGACCTTGCGGAATAATCAAAGGGGAATATCTTGCGATGCACTCATTGCGGTGCCGACTGCGCCGCCACCGCCAAGTTCTGCCACGCCTGCGGCAAGCCGGTTGAAGCAGCGCCAGCAGAGCGGGACCCCGACGCAACGCTGATTAACGTCAGCCCGCCGCCCCCTGCCGCCGATGTGGACGTCACGGTGCGTTACGTACCACCACCCCCGCCGCCGCCCCCGTCACCTGCTGCCTCCCCCGATCCGGACCAAACCCTTCCCGGCGCCCTGCCACCGCCGACCGCCATTGCCGCCGACGTGGAAGCGACGGTGCGCTATGTGCCGCCGCCCGCTGCGGCACTCCAGACCCCACCACCGCCGCCGCAGAGTTCTCAAGCCGATGCGACAGTGGTATTCACCCCGGCCGCAGAGCCCACCCCGACGCCGATCGCTGTTGATAGCGATGCCACTCTGATCGCGCCACCGGTAGCCCCGCCACCGCCGCCGCCCATAAGTTCCCCGGCGAGTCCGCCACCACCCAGTGGCGACATCGCGCCCGCGGGGCCCAGCCAGTCGCTGCTGGCCACACTCGCCGTGGGGTCCGCCGTCGTATTGCTGTTGATCGGTGCGGGCGCCTGGTATCTGTTCAGCAACAAGCATCGCGATACCCCGCCGCCGATGCCCGAGGCGCCTGCCACCCCGACCGCCCCCCAGGCTCCACCCGAGGAACTTCGGGCACCGCCCCCGACCCCCACCACCGAGCCACCCGCCAACCCCCAGGCCGCGCCAGCGCCGGAACCGGAATCCCGCACCGCACCGCCCTCGGACGACGCCACCCGCCAGGCCGCCGAAGAGGCCCAGCGCCGGGAAGCGGAAGCGAAGAAAGCCCGTGAGGAAGCCCGCCGCAAGGCCGAGGCAGAACGCAAGCGCGAAGCCGAAGCCCAGCAACAACGCGAAGCCGAAGCGCAACGTCAGCGCGAGGAAGAAGCCCGCCGTCAGGCCGCCAAGCCGGTAGCGCCGCCGCCACCCCAGTCGCCGGAGCAAATCTGCGCCGACCGGGACAACTTCATCAGTCGTCACCAGTGCACCTCCCGCTATTGCAACAAGCCGGAGTACGAGAAGCATCCCTACTGCATCAAGTGGCGCGACCAGAACAAACCCGCCCTGCCCGGCTCGGCCGGTTAAGCAAAGCAAAGAAGGCAGGGACAAGTCCGCTTGCCCTTGCCTTCGCCTGTGTCCTGACAGAAAAAGCCATTTGCGCCACGCAGTGTTTTCCGCCGGCGAAAACCGCTAGGATGTCGGCCCCCATGAGCACTCCTCTGCCCCTCCCCGCCAAAGCCATCACCAGCTATCGCCCCTACTGGGCGAAGCGCTTTGGCGTCGCGCCCTTCCTGCCCATGTCGCGGGCGGAGATGGACACCCTCGGCTGGGATTCCTGCGACGTCATTCTCGTCACCGGCGATGCCTATATCGACCACCCCAGCTTCGGCATGGCCCTCCTCGGTCGCCTGCTCGAAGCCCAAGGTTTTCGCGTCGGCATCATCAGCCAGCCGGACTGGAATTCCGCCGCCGACTTCCGCCGCCTCGGCAAGCCCAACCTGTATTTCGGCATCACGGCGGGCAACATGGATTCCATGGTCAACCGCTACACCGCCGACCACAAGATCCGCTCCGACGACGCCTACACCCCCGGCGGCGAGCCCAACAAGCGGCCGGACCGGGCCGTCGTCGTGTACGCCCAGCGCGCCCGCGAGGCCTTCCCCGGTACCCCAGTGGTGATCGGCGGCATCGAGGCATCCTTGCGCCGCATCGCCCATTACGACTACTGGAGCGACAAGGTGCGCCGCTCCGTGCTGCCCGACAGCAAGGCCGACCTGCTGCTGTTCGGCAACGCCGAGCGCGCCCTGGTGGAACTCACTCACCGCCTGGCTCGTGGCACGCCGATCAACGAGATCCGCGACCTGCGCGGCAGCGCCTTCATGGTGCCGCGTGGCTGGATGCCGGGGGAGGACTGGAATGCCCTCGACCACACCAACTGCGAACAGGAACCCCAGCGCGAACGCGGCATGGAGCGCGCCCGCTGCGTGGTGCGCCTGCCCGCCTATGAAGTGGTGAAGGACGACACCATCCTCTACGCCCACGCCTCGCGCATCTTCCATCTCGAATCCAATCCGGGTAACGCGCGATGTCTCGTTCAAGCTCACGGCGAGCGGGATGTCTGGCTGACGCCGCCGCCGATCCCCCTCACCACGCCGGAGATGGACCACGTCTTCGGTCTGCCCTACGCGCGCCGCCCCCACCCGGCCTATGGCGAGACCAAGATTCCGGCCTGGGAGATGATCCGCTTCTCCATCAACGTCATGCGCGGCTGCTTCGGCGGCTGCACCTTCTGCTCCATCACCGAGCACGAGGGGCGCATCATCCAGAGCCGTTCCGAAGAGTCGATCCTGCACGAAATCGAGGAAATCCGCGACAAGACGCCGGGCTTCACCGGCGTCATCTCCGACCTCGGTGGCCCCACCGCCAACATGTACCGCATGGCCTGCAAAGACAAGGCCATCGAGTCCTCCTGCCGGCGCCTCTCCTGCGTCTATCCCGGCATCTGCGAGAACCTCGACACCAGCCACGCCGCCCTGATCCACCTCTACCGCGAGGCGCGTTCGCTCCCCGGCGTGAAGAAGGTGCTGATCGGCTCCGGCCTGCGTTACGACCTGGCCGTGCGCTCGCCGGAATACATCAAGGAACTGGTCACCCACCACGTCGGCGGCTACCTCAAGATCGCCCCCGAGCACACCGAGGAAGGCCCGCTGTCGAAGATGATGAAGCCGGGCATGGGCAGCTACGACCGCTTCAAGCAGATGTTCGAGCAGGCCTCGAAAGCCGCCGGCAAGGAGCAGTACCTGATCCCCTACTTCATCGCCGCCCACCCCGGCACCACCGACGAAGACATGCTCCAACTCGCCCTCTGGCTCAAGCGCAACAACTTCCGCCTCGACCAGGTGCAGACCTTCCTGCCCACGCCCCTCGCCCTCGCCAGCGCCATGTATCACACCGAGAAGAATCCGCTGCGCAAGGTGGGCAAGGCCAGCGAAACCGTCCCGGTCGTGCGCGGCGGCCGCCAGCGCAAACTGCACAAGGCCTTCCTGCGCTACCACGACCCGGAGAACTGGCCCCTGCTGCGCGAAGCCCTACAAAAAATGGGCCGCGCCGACCTCATCGGCAGCGGCAAGAAGCATTTGATACCGAGCTGGCAGCCGCATGGAACGGGCGTTTCAGGGCAGGCCAGGCCAGCCGCGCCAAAGCGCGCGGCTTCCAGCCATGCCAAGGCTGGAAAGGCTAAACCACGCGCCATTCGGGGCAGAGGATAGAGAACCACTATCGGCCGTTGCTGTCCCGTTGCCACGCAGCGAACTCCAGCGGACGCAAGCCAAAGCAAATCGCGTTTCCCTGGCGGAGGCTTCTGAATTCATTCCTCTTCGAGCAGGACACACAGGGAAAAACAAACCCTTGCGGCACAATGATTATTGGATCAGTTCTGAATCAACGTCACTGAGTCGTCGACACGAGCTCGCAAAACAATCGACAGTTAGTTTTGCATCGACCAGCCATGTCAAATAGCTCTCCGCCGGCATTGGTCGTGCATATAGATACCCTTGGGCAATGTCGCATCCACGCTCGTCAAGAAGCGCGGCCTGCGCCGCAGTCTCTACTCCCTCGGCAACGACCTTCAGGCCGAGACTGTGACCCAGGGCGACAATCGACGTGACTAGCGCCTGATCGTCTTCGCTCGTTTCCAACTCGCGGACGAAGCTCTGGTCGACCTTCAGAACATCTATCGGCATCCGCTTTAGGTATGACAGGCTGGAATAGCCTGTTCCAAAATCATCAATGGCCAGGGTAACCCCCATCTTGTGAAGTTCCGAGATGTTTTCCATGACCTGGTGACCGGCAATCAGGAGCGTTGTTTCGGTCAGCTCAAGCTCCAGCATCCTCGGCGGCAACCGGTGGAGTTCCAAAAGCGATTGAACACGAGATGGCAATCCCGGAGTACGGAACTGTCGCGCCGAGACATTAACCGCCACAGGATGAATTAAACGCCCCGCATCACGCCATTCGGAAAGTTGGCGACACACATCGGAAAGCACCCAGTCACCCAGTTCGTGTATCAAGCCGCTGCGTTCCGCGACGGGGATAAACTCGCCGGGGGATATCATTCCTTTAACAGGGTGTCTCCACCGCACGAGGGCTTCAGCCCCAACCGGAATGCCGGTCTGAAAGTCGATCTTCGGCTGATAATATGTGACCAGCTCACCCGCCAGAACCGCTTTGCGCAGTTCCGTTTCCAGCAGCAGTTGGCCGAACGTGGCCTGGTTCATTGACCGGTTATAAAAGAGAACCGTGTTCCGGTCTTCCAGCTTTGCTCGGGACAAAGCGCTATCCGCGTTCTTCAGCAACTCGCTGATGTTGTCCCCATCGTGCGGGTGTACGGCGATGCCTATCGACACGGAAAGACTAATATCGTGATCTCCAATGGAAAACGGCTCCCGCACTCCTCTGAGCACCTTTTCCGCCAGGGCTTGAGCCGTATGCCGCTCAACGCCAGCAAAGATGAGTGCGAATTCGTCCCCACCTATCCTCGCAAGAATATCGGTTCCCCGACATAGCGCCTGAAGACGTTTCGCCAACTGCACCAGAATGGCGTCGCCAACGCCGTGTCCCATGGATTCATTGATTTCCTTGAACCGATCCAGATCCACGAACATTACGGTTGACTCTCTTCCCGCCCCATGAGCATTGCTTAACGCGAGTTTCCCCAGTTGCTCAAGGGCAGAGCGGTTAGCCATTCCCGTCAGCGGATCGTGAGAAGAGAGAAACTCCATGCGACTTTCAACGTCTTTAAGCGTCGTAATATCCGTTTGCCCGCAAATGTAATGTGTAAGCGTCCCGTGACTGTCAGTAACTGCTTCAATATGCGAACTGGCAACATAGATATCGCCATTCTTTCGGCGATTCCAGACATCTCCTTGCCAGCACCCATGTTGGGTCAATGTCGTCCACATCTCTCGGTAGAAACCCTCGCCATGACGACCCGACTTTAGAAGCCTTGGCGTTTTCCCCTGAGCATCATTTTCGTTGTAGCCGGTCATGGCGACAAATGCCGGATTCACTGCCTCAATTTCTCCCTTGGCATTGGTGACCATGATGGATTCGCGGGCCGAATAAAACACCGAGGCGGCGAGTTGCAGGCGGTCCTCGTCGGCTTTCTTCGCGGTTATATCGCGATGACTTCCCTTGACGCCGAGACTTCTTCCATCATCGCCGACAACCTCATGGCACACATGGCTAACCCAGCGAATCTCGCCAGAGGCATGGCGGATGCGGAATGTAATGGGGATGCTCCAGCCATGTTCGTCAGTCTTGTGGGTATGTTCTTCCCATATCGACCGATCTTCGGCCAATACAATTTCATCCAGTAATTGGGGACACTCCAGGAATTGCGCCTCGGTATAGCCCGTCAGTTGATACGCTTTACCTGATACATACACAAGCGCCCCATTCACGTCGCGCCAGAAGACGAAATCGGAACTGAATTCAGCAAGGGTTCGATAGAGTTGCTCGCTGGCGATCAATCGGGCATTTTTCTCGTCCAGGATATTCAGCATCTGGTTGAACGACTGGGCCAGGAGTGCTAAGTCTGGAACGCCAAGGGGCGGAATAAAGCGCTCGTCGCCACTTTTTTCAGGTAGTGCAGCGACGTGATCGGACAAGAGCGCCAGCGGGCGTAATTGACGCCGGACGATCTTTCGCGCAAAAAACGCCGCAAGCAGCGTCGCCGCAAAAACGATCAGCGGCAAGCCGATTCTGAAAGGGCGCAACGAGGCCATGGCCTCATCGCGGGGATAGCTCAGCATGAGCACCCAAGGGAGGGAGGGAATCGGCCTCACCGACGTAAGAACAGAGACTCCCGCATAGTTTTGCCGTTCCCCGGTTCCCTGAAAACCATCACTAAGGGCTCTGTCCAGGACATCGTTCTCCCCAGCCGCCATTTCAGCGAGAACCCTTGATTTGTTTGGGTGGGCAAGGATCACTCTTTGTTTTGAAACCAGAACATAGTAGCTACCGGGAACCGTTCCTCGCATTCCCGGATGGCCCAAGAAGTCACTTCCTAGAAGATCAATGCTCCCCCGCAAAACAGCAAATGGCGTTCCCTGCCGATCGAGAATCGGGAGCGTCACCATGACAGCCGGAGTCTTTTCATTGCCCGATGGCGACCCCATGTAGGTCTCGGCAACCTGCGGCTTTAGCGTGGCAATAGCGTTTTGGAACTCGGGATGGGTCGATATGTCAAGCTGCTTCGCAGGTTGAAGAAAACGCGATTGCGCCAGAACATGTCCTGATGGCGACGCTAGTACCACGCCATTCTGGTACGCGGTTGCCATGCCTGTGCGCCCATCCAGCCATGCCTGCGCAAGCCGCGGATCGGCCGCAATCTCGGGAGTCAGCGTCCGCGCGGCGCCGTGCATGACGGCTTGGCTCCACTCCAGATGCCGATCTATGTTCCCGATCATTCCGTCGAGCGTCGCGAACTGCTGTTTTCCGACCTCCTCGGAGAACCCTTTTTCAATGAGGAACCATGCCGCTCCCGATGCAATGACCGCGATGCCGCAATAGATTAACGATACGACGATGGCGATCCGGTCGGCAATACGCATGTTGAGCATCTTCTTAGAACGACACAAAGTCGGCTGTTTCAGCATGCGCCGGCGGATGGGCAATGTGGACCGCCCCGGCCTGGCCGTTGCCTTTCTTCGCCCCCGCCCGCGGAGTCGACAGCGGCGTCTGCGAACGCGGCACATGCGCCTTCGCGCCGCCCCCGGCTGTAGTCCCCGCCACCGTGAAGAAGCCCATCAGTTCCTGAAGCGTGGCCGCCTGACCGCTCATTTCCTCGGCAGTGGCCGCCAGTTCTTCCGACGCGCTGGCGTTCTGCTGGGTGATGCTGTTGAGTTGCCCCATCGCGGTGTTGATCTGATTCACGCCGACGTTTTGCTCTTCGGAGGCCGCCGTGATCTCTTGAACCAGGTCCGAGGTCTTCTGGATGCTCGGCACGATCTCGTCGAGCAGCTTGCCGGCCTTCTCCGCCAGGTCGACGCTGCCTTGGGCGACTTGACCAATTTCCTGCGCCGCCTTCTGGCTGCGCTCGGCGAGCTTTCTTACTTCCGCCGCCACCACGGCAAAGCCCTTGCCGTGTTCCCCTGCCCGCGCCGCTTCAATCGCGGCGTTGAGGGCCAGCAGGTTGGTCTGGTAGGCGATGTCGTCAATGATGGATATCTTCTTGGCGATGACCTTCATGGCCGCTGCCGTCTCTTTCACCGCCTTGCCGCCTTCGGCGCCGTCGGTCGCAGCCTTGCCGGCCATGCCGTCGGTCACTTTGGCATTCTCGGTGTTTTGCTGAATCGATGACGCCATTTGTTCCACCGAGGCGGTCGTTTCTTCGACGCTCGCGGCCTGCTCGCTAGTGGCTTGGCTCAGGCTTTGGGCGGTGGAGGACACTTGCTGCGTGGCGCTGGCGATGGTGTCGGTGGTGGCGTTTACCTCGCTTATGGTCTGGGCGAGCTTGGCTACGGTGTTGTTGAGGCTTTGCTTGACTTGATCGTAGGCGCCTTGGTACTCGCGCGTCACTTTCCGCGTCAGGTCGCCTTGCTCCAGGGCCTGGGCGACTTCGATGGTGTCCTTGAAGGCGGTGTCCACGGTGTTTGAAAGCTGGTTCAACAGTTCCGACAACTCCTTGGTGTAACCCGCCTTGCCGGAAACCGCCATCTTGCTGCTGAAGTCGCCCTTGTTGGCGGCGGCTACGATGTCGCGAATTTCGCCGACGATGTTGGTCAGGGAATCGGCAGTGGTATTAACCGCCTGCTTCACGTCGTTGAACGCGCCTTGATACTCGCGCGTGACTTTCTGCGAGAGGTTGCCTTGCGCCAGGGCTTGGGCAACACGGACGGTATCCTTGAAGGCAGTATCGACAGTGTCGGAAAGTTGGTTGAGTAGCTCGGAAAGCTCCTTGGTGTAACCGGCCTTGCCGGCAAGCGCCATCTTGCTGCTGAAGTCGCCCTTGTTGGCAGCGGCAACGATATTTCGAATTTCGCCGACGATGCCGGTGAGGGAGTCGACGGTGGTGTTAACCGCCTGCTTCGCTTGATTGAAATCGCCCTGATATTCCCGCGTGACCTTCTGTGACAAGTCGCCTTGCGCCAGGGCGCTGGCTACGCGCACGACATCCTTGAAGGCGGTGTCGATGGTGCCGGAGAGTTGATTCAGCAGTTCCGACAGTTCCTTCGTGTAGCCGGCCTTGCCTTCCAACGCCATCTTGCTGCTAAAGTCGCCCTGGTTGGCGGCGGCAACGATTTGCCGAATGTCGCCAACAATCTTGGTGAGGTTGTCTTGCATCTGCTTCATTGCCGCCATCAGGCGACCGGATTCGTCGGTCGACTCGACCATGATTGCGCTCGACAGGTCGCCGGCAGCGATAGCATCGGCGACCGCTGCCGCCGCAACGATGGGGCGGGAAATCATGCGGGCAATCAGGAAGGCGGCAATGATCGCGAGCAGAATACCAACGGCTCCGCCGACAAGGACATTTGTCATTGCAGCCTCGGCACGGCTCATGGTTTCGGAGGTGATTTGCCGGCCTTCCGCCACCTGATCCTCGCGCAATTCATCAACCATTTTGCCGACCTTGGCAGCCTGGGCATCGAAGCCTTCCATTTTGGCGTTGCCGGCTTTTGTGCCTTCCTTGATGTAGGTTTCTGCGGTATCGCGGCCCATGGCAACGAATTTCTTGAATTCGATCTCCAGCGCGTCGATTTTGGCCAGATCCGACTTTTCGTTCTCGCGCACGAACATTGCGCGAAACTCCGCGAGGCCATCCAGGACCGTCTTCGCCGCCTTGTCGGCCTCCTTGAAGCCGTCGGTATTGTGGGTGACGGAGACATCGGTCATAAATTGCTGCACCTGGGTCTGCGCCGTATCCATTTCGTTCGCCAGGATCACGAACGGGAGAGTCTCTTCCTTGATCTGTTGCACGTCTTCCTTTACGTGCAACAGCGTGTTGACGACAAACGCCAGCACCATCGCGAACACCAGCACGACGAAGGCGAAGCCGAGTCCGATCTTGGCGGATATACGCAGGTTCTTGAACATGTTGAGACCCCCTATCTGAAATGAATGAAGCACATGCCGGTACTTTGCAGTGTTGTATCTATTGCATGCCATGGCTCACCGCGATGCGTCCATTCCGCTCACTTGAAGCGCCAGGTGACGCCAGCCGTTACGGAATTCGTTGTCGTACTTGGATTGACGCTGTCGCTACGGCGAATGATGCCGAGCGCAACGTCGATATCCTTGTTGGGCGAGAAGATCGTGCCTATTTCGGCGAAGTCGGAGCGCGTCTTGTTGCCGCCCGATACTTCCGTTTCTCTGCCGACGTCCAGCGCCAGCTTCCACTTTTCACTGACGTCCCAAACAGGAGCAATCGAGGCGCGCGTCGTTGTTGCGTCGTCGGGATTGGCCACCTTGTCGCTAAAGCGATTGCGGCCTGTAGCAAGGTTGGCATGAACGGCGCCAAACGGGACTTCCTGAGACAGGATCAGCGTCAGTCCGTAAGAGGTTCTACCCGTGCCGAGGCCGGCGGTTTCCTTGGCTGAACTGATCGGCAGGCGTACCTCAGGCTTCAAAGCGAAGCTGGTCTGGCTTTCTTCGCTCTCGAAGAAGCGCCACTTCACTCCCAACGCCGGATTGCCGCTGCCATCAGCATCGGCGCCCGGAATGGTGGAACGGATACGGACAAGGCTGGCGGCAAAGTAGGCATCCAGAGTATCGCTGACCCCCCGTGTGTAGGCGCCTTGCAGGGTGCGGGTCTTGGTGGTGTCGCCGGCCAGGCTCGCGCGGTCTTCATTGACGGAAAATTCGAGCTGGTTGCCGCCCGAGCCTTGGGTGCCAGTATCGTCGGTAATCAGTGGTTGGAAGGCGAAGGCAGCAGACGCGAGCAGAAGCCCGACAGCAAAAGAAATGGGAACATGTTGTTTCACGTCGTGCTCCTTGAGTTCGTGTTAAGCGGCGTTGATTTACTCATGGCGTGCGGGCTCGGACCCACCCACGGTTTCTCGTTCAGTCGCAAGGCTCTGGATAAAGCCGGCTGAAGAGCGGCCGGAGACAGGCTCCACATTTCCGCCGTCTCTGTCTGCCGCCGCCGGTCGAACAATCCCCAGCGCTAGCGCGCTGACCCGTAGCATCCAGGCAATGGCGGCCGTCGCGTAAGGGCCGAGATAGCCGAGGGTGCGGCCATAAGCAGACAGACAGGCGCCGGCCGGCCATAGTGCCAAGTAATGCCCCGGCGCTAGCTCGACGCCGTCGCTGGTTTCATAGCGGCAGGCACCCCGCCTTGAATTCACCAGGAATTGCGGGCACTCAACGCTTACGACCTCGCACTGAACAATGGGTATCGACCGGCGGGCTCTCACCTTGCGGCTTCCTTGTCTGGGTTGGTCAAGTCGCACTGGCAATGCTCTTCACGCGGCTGCCGCCTGCGGTGTCGCGGACGGCTCCGCCGTCCCCGCCAACTGTGCTATCTCATCCAACGACAGCACCCGATTTACATCCAGCAGAATCACGAAGCGCCCTTCCACCTTGCCCATGCCGGCGATGAAGTCAGTGCGAATACGAGCGCCGAAGGTCGGCGCCGGCTCGATCTCCTCCGCCGGTATCTCGATCACCTCGCTTACCGCATCGACCATGATGCCCATCACCTGCTGACTGTCCTCGTGTTCCAGTTCTACGATCACAATGCAGCTGCGCGGCGTCGCTTGCGCCACCTGACCGCCGAAGCGCGACGACAAATCGACCACTGGCACCACCGCGCCGCGCAGGTTAATCACGCCGCGAATGAAGTCCGGCATCGCCGGCACCGTCGTCAGCGACCCGTACTCGATGATTTCCTTGACCCGCAAGATGCCGATGGCGAACATCTCGCCGCCCTGCATGAAGGTCAGATATTGCTGCGCCTCCTGCCGGGCAAGCTCCGCCAGCGCGGCGCCCCCGGCCTTGATCATGGCTCCCATGTCATTCCCTCCTTAAAACGCCACGAAATCGGCAGGCGCCGGGGCATGACCGATGTGAAGCTCCCCGGCTTTGCCGTTACCCTTCGCCGGCTTGGTCAGTTTGGTCGGCTTTAATGGGGCAGTTCGCACCACGGCATGCTTGACCCCGGCGCCGCCTTTAACTTTGAAGAAGCCCATCAGCTCCTGGAGCGTGGCCGCCTGACCGCTCATTTCCTCGGCAGTGGCCGCCAGTTCTTCCGACGCGCTGGCGTTCTGCTGGGTGATGCTGTTGAGTTGCCCCATCGCGGTGTTGATCTGATTCACGCCGACGTTTTGCTCTTCGGAGGCCGCCGTGATCTCTTGAACCAGGTCCGAGGTCTTCTGGATGCTCGGCACGATCTCGTCGAGCAGCTTGCCGGCCTTCTCCGCCAGGTCGACGCTGCCTTGGGCGACTTGACCAATTTCCTGCGCCGCCTTCTGGCTGCGCTCGGCGAGCTTTCTTACTTCCGCCGCCACCACGGCAAAGCCCTTGCCGTGTTCCCCTGCCCGCGCCGCTTCAATCGCGGCGTTGAGGGCCAGCAGGTTGGTCTGGTAGGCGATGTCGTCAATGATGGATATCTTCTTGGCGATGACCTTCATGGCCGCTGCCGTCTCTTTCACCGCCTTGCCGCCTTCGGCGCCGTCGGTCGCAGCCTTGCCGGCCATGCCGTCGGTCACTTTGGCATTCTCGGTGTTTTGCTGAATCGATGACGCCATTTGTTCCACCGAGGCGGTCGTTTCTTCGACGCTCGCGGCCTGCTCGCTAGTGGCTTGGCTCAGGCTTTGGGCGGTGGAGGACACTTGCTGCGTGGCGCTGGCGATGGTGTCGGTGGTGGCGTTTACCTCGCTTATGGTCTGGGCGAGCTTGGCTACGGTGTTGTTGAGGCTTTGCTTGACTTGATCGTAGGCGCCTTGGTACTCGCGCGTCACTTTCCGCGTCAGGTCGCCTTGCTCCAGGGCCTGGGCGACTTCGATGGTGTCCTTGAAGGCGGTGTCCACGGTGTTTGAAAGCTGGTTCAACAGTTCCGACAACTCCTTGGTGTAACCCGCCTTGCCGGAAACCGCCATCTTGCTGCTGAAGTCGCCCTTGTTGGCGGCGGCTACGATGTTCCTGATTTCGGTGACGATCTGGGTAAGGGTTCCCACGGTGTTGTTGACGGCCATGGCGATGCGATCGTAGGTTTGCTTGACCTCTGCCGTGTCGTCGTCCGCTGCGGCGGCTGCGAGGGAGACGGCGAGGTCGCCGCCGGCAAGTTTGTCCATGCCTTCGACAAGTTTGCTGGCTTCTATGCCCTGGTAGCCGGCGATCTTGCGGGAGACGCGTTCGGCTTTTTTGATCGCCGTCTGGTCAATCACGAACTCGAAGGCGCCAACCACGTGTCCTTCAGGGTTTCGCAGGGGCAGGCCGGTGTAGGCGATATCGAGATCCAGGCCGCCGGGATGGGCGTCGGTCTCGCTATTGGCGGAGGCGCCATCTCGCATGGCGCGGCTGCAAGCGCATTTCTCCGTGCGGCAATCAGCGGTACGGAAATGTTCATGGCACTTGCTGCCCAGCAGTTGATCCGGCGTCTTGTTGCCTACCTTGGCGCCGAGCTGGTTCATGTACAGAATGTTGTACTCGCGGTCGATCACCATGACCGGCGTCGGTATCAGGTCGAGAAAACCGACGAGGCGGTCGACCGTGGCGTTACTGCCTTTGATGATCTTGTGGAAGTCGCCGGAATGCTTGGCTGCATCGGCGCGGATGGTAAGCCGGCCGACATCCACGGCTTGCGCCACCGCTATGGTGTCGGCGGCCATATCTTGGATGGCTGTCGTCATGCGCTGCATGGCGGCCATGAGACTGGTGGTATCGCCAGCTTTGACTTCAATCCGGCTCGTCAGATCACCAGTAGCGATCTTGTTGGCGATTTCGGCCGCGTGATCTGGCTCGCCGCCAAGCTGCTTCATGAAATTGCGGGTGATGTAAATGCCTAGGCTAGCAACCAAGACGAAAGTTAACAGACCCGCCAGCAGGGAGAGGGTCGTGGCGCTTTGCTTTTCGCCCTGAGCCTCTTTGGCAGCTTCTTCGCCTAATTTCTGGTTGTAGTCAAAGTGTTCGTCAATCGTGGTGGCCAGGGACTGGCCGATGGGCGTAACCTTGGCGGCCAAAGTCATCGCCTCGTCCATCCTGCCAGCGCGGGAAGCGGCCAGCACCGACTCCAAACCTATGGTGTAGTCCGCAAAGAGTTTGCGTTCCCGCTCGAAGAGTTCCTTGTCCTTGGCACTCGTCAGCGTGGCTTCATAAGCCTTGGAGGCTTTTTCAAACAGCGCCAGACGTTCCTTGATCGCCGCGTCGCTTTCGGCCTTTTTGGCGGCATCGGCAGTGAGCAGGTGCTGCAAGGCATTGACCCGTACCCTTAGATAAGCAGTACTCATGTCGTTCAGGGCGCCGAGGGCGGGGACAGTATTTACATTGGCGAAATTGGCGTGTTCGTAAACCTTGTCTATTTGTTGATGACCGATGCCGATCATCAAGGCGATACCGAACAACGCGGACCCGGCTAGCAGGGCCATCTTTTTTGCGACGGTAAGCTTCATGCCTATTCCCTCAAAAATTGAAACTGAACAGAACGTCTAGATATGAATGAGCGCTGCGAGTACCGTCTTGCCCCAGTTGGCAAGCGTTCATCATGCGGCGCAGGCAAGCCTGTCGTCTGCCTTGACGGCCATCTTCGCCGGTTGCCGCACCGACTCGTGCTTGATCCACACGCGGCCGCTCCAGACCTCGAAAATCACGTTGCGATGACCAGCGCCGGCAAGATGCTCGCCAATGCAAACCAGACTGTTTGCTGCGACGATGTCCCGCGCCGCCTCCACATTGCGCAAGCCGACATGATGGAGCCCACCCCCGCCCTGTCGCGGAAACATGTTGGCGCCGCCAACCAGCTTGACGTGATAGTCCGCCGGGCGCGTGTTGGCCCGCCGCATTGCGCCAAACAACAGGGCCACCGCCTCGTTGGCGTAGCGCCCGTCAAGCGCTCCCTTCTGACGATCCGCACGGTGCGGCAGCATGTAGTGACACATGCCGCCCAACTGCCGTAATGGATGCCAGAACACCATGGCGACGCAGGAGCCCAGCACGGTGCGAATGCGCGTCTCGCGCTCTCCGAAGTGCAGATCACCGGGCTGAAGGAAAATGTCGTTGGCGCCCCGAGGTAACGTGATGCTCATGGTTTCGCTTACGCCGCCAGCGCCAACTGAGTGGGATTGGTAAAGCGGTGCATCAGCCCCGGCACGTCGATGACCAGCGCCACCGCGCCATTACCCATGATGGTGAAGCCGCCGATGCCCTTCATCTTCTGGAACACCTTCCCCAGCGGCTTGATGACCGTCTGGGTTTCGCCGACGAGGTGATCGACAACGAGGCCCGCCTTGTGTCCGCCGAACTGCACCACCACTACGCTCTGGCGCTCGGAGGGCGGCCCCTCGACATCAAGCGCCTCGCGCAGGCGCAAGAAAGGCAGCACTTCGCCGCGCAGATTGAGATAGTGGCTGGCTTCGCCGTCGAGAAGATCGTCGTACTGCACATCGTCGTCGACCATCTCTTCGTCTTCGTCGGCGGCGTCGTCATCTTCATCCGCAGTGCGGCGACGGCGCAGTTCGATGCACTCGACCACCATGTCGAGGGGCAACACATAGGACGCGTCGCCGACCCCAACCAGAAAGCCGTCGATGATCGCCAGCGTCAGCGGCAGGTGAATGCGTACCACCGTGCCTTCGCCTGCCTTCGAGTCGAGTTCAACCGTGCCGCGCAAGGCCTGGATATTGCGGCGCACGACATCCATGCCGACACCGCGACCGGAGAGATTGCTGACCTTCTCGGCGGTGGAGAAACCCGGCTCGAAAATCAGGCTGTAGATTTCCTTGTCGCTCAAGTTGGCATTAGCGTCGACGAGGCCGCGCTCGACAGCCTTGGCCAAAATCTTGTCTTTCTTGAGACCGCCGCCATCGTCGGAAACTTCGATGACGATCGCGCCGGAGTCGTGATAGGCGTTGAGCCGTAGCGTGCCATGGGACGGCTTGCCGGCGGCAATACGTTCCTCTGCGGACTCGATGCCATGGTCCATGGAGTTGCGCACCAGATGGGTGAGCGGGTCGCCGATCTTCTCCACCACGGTCTTGTCGAGTTCGGTGTCTTCGCCGCTGATGACGAGACGAATATCCTTACCCAGGTCTTTGCTCATGTCATGCACTACGCGCTGGAAGCGGCTGAAGGTGGCGCCGATCTGAACCATGCGCAAGTTGAGCGCCGAGTCGCGCACTTCCTCAACCAGACGCCCCATGGTGGCGGTGATTTCGAGCAGGTCGCCGTCGTTCAGACGCTGGGCGGCGAGAGTGGTACCCGCGCCGGTGATGATGAGTTCGCCGACGAGGTTGATAAGCTGGTCGAGCCGACGTGCATCAACGCGGATGAAATTACTCTCGGCGGCCTTGTGTTCCTTGATCTGTTTCTGCTTATCCAGAGCGGCTTCCACCACCTTGGGCTGCACCATATTTTGTTCAACCAGCACCTGGCCAATGGGTTGCATCGGCTTGCCGGGCGTTTGCGCCGCGCTCGTGGCCTGTGAGCGCAGAGCAGCCTGGAGTTCGCTTTGGGTCAATGTTCCGCAGCGGACGAGAATATCGCCGAGCAGCAATTCTTCCGCCGGCGGCATGCCGTGGATGAAGTCGAGGTAACTCGACATCTTGCTGTGGGGCGGCAGGATGCGGATGTGGCTGGATTCGCGCACGAAATCGAAAGCGCCTTCGATGGCAGCCTTGTCGGCCTCGCTCTTGAAACTGATTTCGAGGCCCAGGTAGCAGGTTTCGGGGTCGATGGCGGTAAGCTGCGGCACCGGCTCAACCAGGGTGACGATGTGTTCGATGCAACCCAGGGTTTGCAGGTAGCGCAAGCAGGCGATCGGGTCCATGCCATAACGCAACACGTCCGGCCCGAAGCGTAGCGAGATATGCCAGTTGTCGGAACTGACGCCATCGCCCTCCATCCGGTAGACCGTCCCCTGCTCAACGGGCGCGACAGAGGTTTCCTCCGCCTTGGCGGCACCAGGGGCGACGCCGAGATAGACGTTGAGTTCATCCACCAGCGCCTGCCCCCGCGCTTGGATCTCCCCATCCGGCGCCACCGCGCCGTCGGCGGCGAGTTTGACGAGGACGCCGATGTGGTCGCAGACCTTAAGAAACGTGGCGACGAGCGCGGCATCAATGCCAAGTTCACCGTTGCGCACCTTGTCGAGTACGCTTTCGGCGACATGGGTAAAGGCAACGATGGCGTCAAAGCCGAACAGTCCCGATGAGCCCTTGATGGTGTGGGCGGCACGAAACATCGCGTTGATGGTGTCGGTATCGGCCGGCGCCTGTTCGAGGCCGAGCAGCGCCGTTTCCATCTGCTCCAGCAGGTCATTGGCCTCTTCAATGAAGGTGTGGAGCGCGTCATCGAGATTCATGAAAGTATCCGATTGGAAAGAGTCAGACGACCTGCGGCAGCACAACCGGGTCACCGAAATGAACGCCAAGATCGAACAGATCGAGCACGTCGAGCACGGCCTGACTGTGATCGACGAAACGAAGCGTCTTGTTTTTTAGCTGCGCTTCTCGCTTGGCGGCCAACATGAGCTGGAGACCCGCGGTATCAATTTCAATGACGTCGGCGAGATTCACCTCGATGTCCTCGCAGCGCACCAGCGGCGTGGCCAGTCCGCGCAGCAGCTCGGCGGCTGCGCCGATTGTCATCTCGCCGTGTATGGAAATTCGGCAGTTGTTGCCCTCGGTGACGACATTGATGCTCATGAGCGACTCTCCTTACGAAGGATGTTCACGGCAAAACCAGCTTTGAAACCGCAGCCAACATCTGCACGGGCTGGAATGGCTTGACGACCCATGCCTTGGCGCCTGCGGCTTGGCCTTCCTGCTTCTTGGCGTCGCCTGCCTCGGTGGTGAGCATGATTACCGGCGTAAACTTGTAAGCGACCTGCTCTTTCATCGCCTTGACGAAGGAGATGCCGTCCATGTTCGGCATGTTTACGTCACTGATGACCAGATGAACTTTTTGTCCGGCGAGCTTCCCCAGCGCATCCCTTCCGTCGCAGGCTTCGATCACGTCGTAGCCAGCGCCCTTGAGGGCGATGCTTACCACTTGCCGCAGGGAAACTGAGTCATCCACCACCAGAATTGTTTTTGCCATTGCGAATCTCTTCTAAAAAAACGTAATTTCATTGGGGTCGGCAGCCGCCCCGCTCTGCTTGCCGCCGTGGGCCGCATACTGCTCGGGCATGGTGTAGGTTTGCGCCAGCTCGGCCAACCATTCGCTAGCGTCCTTCGTTCCCTCAAGGCGCCCGCCCATGATGTCGGCGAGGTAGCTTTCAAGCTTGGCGAAGTCGGCTTCGACAAGCGAGAGCGCTTGACTTACGCGATCTTGAAACTGAAGCGCGACCAATACGCCGGCCACCTCTTCTTGAATGCCGACGGATTCGCGTTGCATCATGGCCATGTTGGCTTCGGCCTCGGCGGAAGCCACTTGGAAATCGCCGAGCACCCGTTCCAGCGTCAGCGACAATTCATCCACCATCCGATGATCTTGTTCCCCGTAGTTTTCGGCCGACTTCAGCGTGGCGAAGACAGCCTGGTTCACGGAATTAATGGTTTCGCTGATGCGCTTGCCGGTGTCGCCGGAAAGGTTGGAGAGTTTGCGCACTTCGTCGGCAACGACCGCAAAGCCACGCCCGACTTCGCCGGCGCGGGCCGCTTCGATGGCCGCGTTGAGCGCCAACAGATTGGTCTGCTTAGCAATGTCGCCGACATCCTGGGCCATCACCTTCAGTTGCTCGGTGAAACGCCCCAGGGCAGCCACCTCGGCCAGTTGCGACTCGCGCAGTTCGAGCGCCGTTCGCAGCGATCCGATGATTGATCGCAATTCGGTCTGGCTCTTCGAGAACAGCGTGTTCAGCCCGCCCTCTTCGCCTCCGGAGCCGCCCTGGCTGGCGGCAACAATCTGCGCCACGCTCTGCCCGAGGGCGCCAAAACGCTCCGCCAAGGCGGTAATGTTTTCTTCGGTGGTGGCCCGTGCCAACGCTGTCTGCCGCGACCAGACCGGCAGCACCTTCAGACATAGGCCATCGAGTCCGGTCAGGCAATGCCCCCGGTTGGGGCATTGAGCGTTGGCGACCTGCTGTTGCATTGAGGCCAGCGCGGCAACTCGCTCGTTACCAAGGTGCCCTCCGATCCATATCGCCGAGGCCAGGGCCAGAGCCGCCATCAACACAGCGAGCGCTATCGCCGTTGCCCCCAGATCGCCCACGGCAAGCACCCCCCCGGCGCCGACCAGGCCCAGCAGGAGAGGCGGCAACACGATCCACATTTCTATCCGACGAATGCCGCCGCCCCATGGTTCTTCGGCATTCCGAGAGGCTTGCCACGCCAAAGTGTGCATCGACTTCGTACCTTCCGAACTTGCCGGCCTTCCCTCGAAATTATGGAAGGAGTCCAGCGGTTTGATGTGCAATTAACCCGGTCGGTAGGATGGGATATCCAAGGCCATGTTGCCATCGGGGAAGGATGATTTTTGCGTAGGAAGGAAATCCCTGCCGCCTCCACACAGCCACTGACATGGCATGTCAGGCTACGCCCTACCCCTTCTTTTTTGGGGTTGGTGGCAACTACTCAGGAGAGTCGGAACAACGCCGCTACTCCGGACGCGAGGAAGGGCGGCACGCACCAATAGAAAGGACGCCTTGAAGGGGAGGATATGAGGCGCAGCACATTCAAGCCTCACACAAGCAGCTTGTGCTCCAAGGCATAGCGCACCAGTTCGGCATTGGTCTTCATTTCCATCTTTTCCATCATGCGAGACTTGTGGGTGCTGACGGTCTTGCTGCTGATGAATAGCATGACGGCAATCTCATTGACGCCCAGGCCCTGGGCCAGCAGCTTGAAGACTTGAAGTTCACGCTCCGACAGGGCCAGATGCGGCGGGGGCGACTCGTTGCCGGTTTCAAAAGCCACGCGCTCGGCCATCTCGGGGTCCATGTAGCGTCCGCCGCCGGCGACCCGGCGAATGGCGGTCAGCAGACGCTGGGGATCATTGGTGTCCTTGGAAAGGTATCCGCCTGCGCCGGCCTTGAGCGCCCGCTTGACGATTTGCGGCTCGTGATGCATGGACAGCACCAGAATGGGCAGGGTCGGCCGCAGGAGCCGCACCTGCTCGATCAGCTCGATGCCGCAGATCTCCGGCATGGACATGTCGAGCAGCAACAGATCGAAACAGTCCTCCTGCAATGCGGCAAGAACCTGGTTGCCATTGACCGCCTCGCCCGCGACGGTGATGTCTTCCACCCTATTGAAAAGCTGCTTTAGACCTTCGCGCACAATCCCATGGTCGTCCGCCATCAACAATCGAATCACGACTCTTCCTTTCCTTCAGACTCCACGGGAATACGTACCCGCAGCGCCGTTCCCCGGCCGGGGGAGCTAGAGATAAGCACTTCGCCGCCCACGGCATGGACGCGCTCACGAATGCCAATCAAGCCGACGGAGCGGTGATCTCGCGGCGCACCCGGATCAAAGCCGATGCCGTTATCCACCACCTCCACGACATGAGCATCTACGTCGCGGCCAAGAATAACCTGAATCCGATCCGCCTTTGAATGGCGCACCGCATTGGTCAATGATTCCTGAACGATGCGGAAAACGACCACCGTATGAGCGTCGTTGAGGTCAAAGCTGCTCGCCTTCCCTTTCAACTCAAGGGAAACGCCGCCGTGGGGCGCGTATTCGGCAACCAACCACTCCAGAGCGGGAACGATGCCCATGTCGAGCACCGGCGGGCGCAAGGTCGCGGACGCCACGCGCGCGGCCTGGATGGCTCCATTGACCTGTTGCAGCAGCTGGCCCGCGGCTTCCCGCACCCGCGGCTGCGTTTCGCCGAACTCGAAGTCGAGCATCGTCACGCTGAACCGCAGGGCTGTCAGTTGCTGCCCGAGTCCATCGTGGATTTCGCGAGCGATGTGGCGGCGCTCTTCCTCGCGCGCGTCTTCACGGCGGGCGGCAAGATCGCGCAATTGCCGGCGCGATGCCTCCAGGCGGCGCTCGGTTTCCATCAGGCCGGTGATGTTGCGGCCAATGCACAGGGCGCCGATCACCCGTTCATTGACGTCGCGTTCAGCGACGATGTGCAACGCATGGAAACTGGGGACGCCGCTGCTGCCGCGCATCCAATCGACCAGAAGTTCCGCCGGTTGGCCGCTGTTCATCACCGCGCGCAAGCTCTTCCTGTAGTCTTCGAGGCTCAGCGTCGAGGAACGCCAATACCCAAGCGGGGGCGCCTCGTTCAGAGCCGACTCCCCCGATACTTCATCCATCTCCTGCAGGTAGGCCGGATTGACATAGCTGCACCGGCAACCGAGGTCGTAGCGCATTACGATGTCGGGCAGATTCTCGGCCAGGGAACGGAATTCCCGTTCGCTGGCGCGCAACGCGTCCTCCATGGCTTTGCGCTGGGTGATGTCGTGAGCGATACCTAGAATTCCGAGCGTATTTCCCGCTGCGTCGTGTAGCGGCGTCCTGGTGACCTCGAACAACCCCCGGTAGCCATCCGCTGCAAAGGTCAGCCATTCCTCGGTTATGCTCGGCTTGCCGGATGCCAATATCTGGCGGTCATTCTCGCGATAGAACTCAGCGCTTTCCCTGTCCCGGACGTCATAGTCCGTCTTGCCGACAATGTCTTCCTCCTTGGCCCCTATGAAGCGTACAAACTGCTGGTTGCAGCGAAGAAAGACGCCGCCCGGCGACTTCAGCCAGATGAGGTCGGGAATGGTTTGCACCAGAGTGAGTAGATGCAACTCCCGCTCCCGCAGCTGGCGATAGGCGAGCAAGCCCGTGAGGCCGTCGGACAGCCGCCGGCCGATCTCGTGAAGGAGATGTTCTTCATCGTTGGTCCAGGCGCGGACGCGGGAACACTGCTGGATACCGAATTCCCATGGCACGTCAATTCGCGGATGTATAGCCATCGACAGGAGCGACTGGACGCCAAAGCGAGCCGATATCCCGGCAGGCAGCGGATGGTCGCCCCCCGGGCCGAATGTCACCGGACTGTCGGCCTCCAGCAGAATGCGTAGCTTTTCTGCAATCTCGTCGTCCCGGGGAAAGGACTCCCCGAGGGCCAGGGCGCCGGGGAATTCAGGGTTGGTGCGCTCCATCAGCACCCTAAACCCGACGGCCGCCGGATCGCAGGGATACAGAAGGAACGCCCGGTCGCAGTCGAAAATCTCCAGCACAACATCGAGCACGTCGTGCATCATCGTATCAATATCGTTCGTGCCCTGAATCGCGCGATCAATCCGGTCCAGGGCTTGCAGGAAGCCAATGTAGCTCTGGCGCTCAAGCTCGGCCTGCTTGCGCTCGGTGATGTCGCGTCCTATCCCCAGCACGGCGATAATTTCGCCATCTTCCCCAAACTCCGGCGCAAGATGAATGCTGTGGTAACGCACACCCGCGCCGATGTCGGGGAGAACAATTTCGCTATCCACGGGCTCTCCGGTTTCGGCGACCCGGTGGATGGAAGCATTGCTGCCTCCCGGGAAAAGGTCTTCCGGCGTCCTGCCAAGCATTTCGCGCGCCGCCAACCCGGTCGATTCTTCAAGTTTCGGGTTGACATAGATATGGCGGCCTTGGCGATCGTAGCGCGCGATGTTGTCGGGCGCGTTCTCGGCCAGGGAGCGGAACTGCTGTTCGCTGGCGCGCAGGGTTTGCTCATAACGCTTGAGTGCGGTGATATTCCGTCCAACGGCGATGGTGCCGATCATGTGGCCGACCTCATCCCATTCGGGAACGGCGCGAATTTCAAAGAACTCCAGTTCGCCCGATGGGCCTGGCGCGCTTATGTCAATACTCGCCTCCGCCCCGGTTTCCATCACTTGCGCGACGAGCCGGCCGATATCCCCATAACGCCCATCCGGCCAGGCCTCGATGGGCAGTTTGCCGATCACCTCCGAGGCGTCGGAGAGGCCCAACTGGCGAACCAGCACGGTATTGAGGTAGAGCATGCGCCCAGCCAGGTCGTAACGGATGACGCAATCCGGCAGGCTTTCCGCCAGACTGCGGAATTCGCGTTCGCGCGTACGCAGCAGGGCATCGCTGCGCGCGCGCTCCAGTTCGGCCGCCGCGCGGGGCGCCACGACTTGGAGCAACCTGGCGACGACGGAATCATCCGGCAAGGGTTTGCCGTCAAGGATGACGATCAGCCCCAGGGGCGCCCCGCCGGAATCCCACAAGGGAATGCCCGCGTAGCTCTCGACGCCCATCTCCACCAGCAAGTCATCCTCGGGGAACAACTGCTGAATGCCTTCGGGATACCAGCAGTAATTCTTTCCAATGACGGACTCACAGGGGGAACCGGCGAGCTTGTAACGCACGTTCGCCGCCACCGCTCCCTTGGCGTAGAGGGCCGTGGTTTCGGCCCATCCCGGCGCGTCGTGCAGTTTACCGACGAGGACGTAGTCCACGCCCAGCGTTTGGCCAAGAAAATTCACCAGCGCGTCAAAAAAGCCCTGACCGTTGCCATGCCAGCCGCGCTGGGCGACAAAGCGGAAGGTTTCCTCTAGGCGCTTGCGCTCGGTGATGTCGCGCACGATGGAGAGACCGAATACATCACCTTCGTATTCAAACTGGGAAGTGCTGATTTCAACCGGAAAGATTCGACCGTCCTTGGCACGATGACGGGCTTCAAACTTGAATACGCCGCCATTTTTGATGATCGATTCCATCTTCATCCGAACCATATCGAGGGTCAGGTCAGGATCGATATCGAATGGTTCCATGGTCAGCAGTTCTTCTCGGCTGTATCCAAGGGAACGGCAGGCCGTATTGTTGACGAAGACGAAATGGAAGCTCTTGTCTTGCAGGAATACCGCATCGGTCGAGGTGTTGAGCGCGATGTTGTGAATTTCCAGTTCGCGCTGGAGGCGGCGGCTTTCGGTAACGTCGCGGCCTATCGCCAGTGCGCCGACGATTTCACCGTCCGAGTCGCGCTCGGCAACAAAACGAACCTGGTGATAGCGAACGCCCTCGCCCCTATCCGGCACCGTGATTTCAATTTCGCTTTCCTTCCCGGTTTCGATCACCGCCGCGATGCGCGCCTGGTAGTCCGCATACTCCCCGCCGGGGAATGCCTCCAACGGACTTTTTCCAATAAGCGCCCGCGCAGCCTCGCCCCACAGGGCTTCAAGTCGCGGGTTCTGATATCGCAAACGGCAGTGGCGGTCATAGCGCGCGATATGGTCGGGGGAGTTCTCCGTCAGAGTGCGGAAACTCATCTCGCTGTTCTTGAGCGCGGTAATGTCGCGAGCGATGGAGAGGACGCTAACGACAACTCCCTCGGCGTCGAACTCGGGAACCATGCGCGCATGACCCCAGCCCGTTTCGCCTAGCGCGTTGCGGAAGGCCACTTCCAACTGGCGCTCCTTGCCGCTTTCAAACACCTGACGGAGCGTTTTGGTGAACCCCTCCCCATCCTTCAAACCCGAGTACTCTGCCGGCGTCTTGCCAAGCAGCCGCTCGGCGGGAGCGCCGAACATGGTTTGCGTCGCCCGATTGACGAATATGCGGCGGCAATCCCGATCATAGCGGGCCATGGCATCGGGGGAATGCTCCACCACGGCACGGAACACCTGTTCGCTGGCGTGGCGTTGGAGTTCCGCCGCTCTTCGCTCGCTGATGTCGCGGGTCATCACCAGGCAGAATTGCGTGTTGTCGTACTCGACCACCGACGCGGTCATTTCCACCGGAAAGACATGTCCGTCCCGCGCCCTGTGCCGCGACTCCACGGCGCCGCCTGTGGGTCTGCCGCTGAACATGGCTTGCAACAGACCCTCGAACGCTTCGCGGGAAATATCCGGGTCGATATCGAGAGGGCTCATGGTCAGCAGCTCGTCGCGGCTGTATTGCAACGAACGACACGCGGCGCCATTGACATAAACGAAGCGGCCCCGCGCATCCATCAGGAAAGCGGCTTCCGACGCCACATCGACAGCGCGATTGAGTATCTCCAGCTCGTGTTCGCGCTGTTTACTCTCGGTTATGTCGCGCCCTATTCCCAATACGCCGACGATTGTTCCATTCGTCCCATACTCGGCCACGAAACGGACATGGTGGCGCCGAATGCCGGCGCCGGTATCCGGCAATACCAGGCCAAATTCCTGGTCTTGCCCGGTTTCGATCACTTCCGCAATCCGGGCCTGAAGGTCGGCAAATCTCCCGCCGGAAATTTCCAGCGGCGTCTTTCCGAGCACGTCTTTCGCCGCCGTGCCGAGCGTCGCCTCAAGCTGCGGATTCACGTAAACGATACGACCCTCAAGGTCGTAGCGAATGATGTTGTTTTGCGAATTGCCGGCCAGGGTGTGGAATTGCTGCTCACGCTCGGCAATCCGCCGCTCCAACTGGGCGTTCTTCTCTTCCAGCCGCCGCTGCGCGATTCTCAGCTTGAGATGCGTTGCGACACGCACCCGGACTTCTGCTGGTTGCAGCGGCTTGGCGAGGCAGTCGACGCCGCCTGCCTCGAAGGCCTTGATCGTCTGCTCGGCAGTGAGCCGCGCCGCCATGAACATCACCGGGATGTCGCGGGTCTTTTTTTGGGTTTTCAGACGCCGGCAGAGTTCAAAGCCGTCCATGTCGGGCAGCATGACGTCCAGCAGGATCAGGTCGGGCGATACCCGCTGCGCGCGCCGCAACGCCGCCTTTCCTTCCCGCGCGATTGCAACGCGATAACCCTGTCCCTCCAACAGATCGGGCACCGCCTCTCCCAAGCCATCGGGAGCGCTTTCGACGATAAGAATGATGGGGATGTCAGCCTGGGGCGTCATACAGGCGTCCGCGCCTATTGTTTTATAAATGCGTAAATGCTTTTACGACAAGCCGGCGTCGGTCAGGGGAACACACACGCCGTGATGAGGTAATCGCGCAAGACAAGCTATTGGCCAAACGTATCCGTAGCTCTGTTAGGACATGAAGGACCAGCTCCCTCGCCACCTCCTTAACCATGACAATTGTAGGGTGGGGTATAGGAAAATACAGTCAGGGATACCCTATACGCAGCGTAGGGCAATACCTACACTCCGCCTTTATGAACCATTTCAGTCCGCACGAATTCAGTGCCTATTGCCAGCATGCCAGCAGCGCCGAAGCGCGCGGCTTCCAGCCCGGCCAGGGCTGGGAAGGCCAAACCACGAGGCTTGCGGGGCAGGAGCTAGAGAACTGTTATCTGCCGTTGATGTTCCGTCGCCACGTAGCGAACTCCAGCGGACGCAGGCCAAAGCGAATGGCGTTGCCCTGGTGGAGGTTTTTGAATTCCCCGTCGAGCAGGGCGATGAATTTGTCTCGATCTTCCGTTGCCACCTTGGCCGGCATGGCAGCACGAAAAGCCGCCGCGCCGGCCGCCTGGCCACCGCGCACAATCGCCCGCACCGCTTCGGTCAACTCAGCCCGATAACGCAGCCGGAACACATCCGGCGGAATCAGTTGCTGGCGCACGGCGACGTATTGTTGGCATGAGCGCTCGTAAGCCCAGACAAATACGTCCCGCAGCAGTTCGATGCGGTTCAGTTCATAGACGCCGATCATGGCGTCTATGTAAGCCTGCTGTGGCACGTCGATGAACGACAGCGGGCAGAGATTGCAGCGAATCAAGGGAATGTTGGCGGCGAGGCGCGATACCCGCTTGTTCACATCCTCGAAGGGTTGCAGATAGGGCAGATGCACCATCAGGAAGAAGGCCTGCTCGAAAGGATCGGTCACTTCCGCCGCCATGGCGAGGACGATGCCGAACAACTCCTCCAGCCGCTGGGGCATGGCGACGGGCAGATAGACACTGCCGCCGATTTCCACCGCCCGGTTGCGCACCCGGCCGCCGGCTTGCGGGTCTTGCAGCAAGCCGTCGGAGAGCAAGGCATGCAGCGCGATGACGGTTTCGCCATTCACGCCGACGCGATCCACCTCGCGCACCAGGTATTCGATGGCCTCCTTATGGTTGAGGATCATCTGGGTTTCCAGGGCATCCTTACCCTCGGCAGCCTCGCCAAGTTCGATCAACCGTTCTGTGTCCAGCCGGGTGTAGGTGTTGCCCTCCAGGCGCGACGAGGCCCACGACAAGTCGATCAACAGCCGGTTCATGATGTCGCGGGCGAAGGTGCCCGCCGTCGCTTGCGCGGCAGAAGAACGACCCAGGGCATGAAGCTGCTCGCGCAACGCGGCGGGTAGGTAGAAGGTTTCGTTGGGCTGATAAGCTTCAAGGAATTTCACCTCGTAGCTCACCGGGCGGCGCTGCTGCAATGCCTGTCGCACATAGGCCTTGATCGCCTCGCCCTCGGGTGAAAGCGGGACATAAACCTCGCCCGTCGCTTGGCCTGCCGGCGGCTCCATGGCGACAAGGATCTGACCCGTCAGCAGAGCGAGCCGATACTTCTTGCCAGCATAGGTAAGGCGCCCGTCCTTCACCAACCGGGCAAGTCGCCGTTGCAGGGTACGGCGCGGAAGCTTCTCGCCCAAGGCCTGGGCCAACTCGTCCAAGCCGACCCCAAAGGGATGGCGACCGATCTGGTTGGCGATTTGGTCGAACTCGTGAGCCGGAACATGTTTTGGCATGGCAGTTGTAGTTTATATGGCGCAATACCAGAGATAATGCCACAACAAGTGGCGCAATAAAACACATTGCGCCACATAAGAGTGGCGTTGTGGCGCAATCTAGACATCGAGAAAAATGGAAAGACTCTTTTCGCCCGAAAGTCAGACGCGGCCGGTCAGCGCTGGGAAGGCCAAACCACGCGGCTTGCGGGGCAGGGGATAGAAAAGTCATCGCCAGCCACAGGCGCCTTGGCAAACTTTGCCATGCCCTGCTATGCTATTGCCCATGACGACCATGAACATTTCCCTCCCCGACGGCCTCAAGGACTATGTCGACCATCAGGTCGCCGAGGCCGGCTATAGCTCGTCGAGCGAATATGTGCGCGACCTCATCCGCCAGGACCAGATTCGCAACGCCGAGCGCGAGCTGACGCGGCTGATCGCCGATGGCATCGCCTCCGGCCCCAGCAGCGAAGTCACGGCAAGCTACTGGGCGGAACGCCGGGCCAAGCTCGGCCAGTGAAGCCGATTCGCACCCGCCCCCAGGCCGACGACGACATCGACCGGGCGACCGCCTTCCTCTTGCAGGAAAGCCCTGCCGCCGCCGTTGGCCTGCTTGACGCGCTGGAACACGATTTCGCCACCCTGGCCCGGCAACCCGGCGTCGGCTCCCAACGTTACGCCCATCTGATCCCCGGACAAACCCTGCGCATGTGGCCCGTCAGCGGCTACCCGTGGCTGATTTTCTACTTCGAGTACCCGGACCATCTGGAAGTCATCCGCGTACTCCACAGCCGCCGTGACATGCCGGCGGCGTTAGGGGAATAGTGCGGGGCTCACGGTTGGGTGAGGAATCCCGGTAACTCCGACCCCATTCGCTCCACTTTACTCGCCTACGCCTTTCAACTACTCGGCCTTCCCGACTCGAACTCCAAAGAACAAAAAGGCGACGCCGAATACCACTCCCCATAGCGGCATGAGAATTGTCGGCACGTACGCCCTCGCAACAATGGCGATTGCCAGAACTACGACAAATAGACCAACAGAAACGAGACCATTGGCCTCGACTTTTATCTCTCCACCACAGTGAGGGCATCGTCCTTTCCCATCTTTGTGTGGTGGCCACCTGGATATTGGTCGACGTAGGATCGAGAAGCGACAATAGGGACAGCGCATTTCATTACCTTCCCAGTATGAAAGACCCGTTTCCGGGTGTTCGTCAAAACTCTAAGCTACCTTGTACGCTCACGGAAACACTAGTCCACTCGGAACTCACCCCAACAACCACGCCACGCCCCCAAACATCCCGAACCCCACCATCACGATCACCAGCACCCCGCGCTGCATCCAGCTGCCTTTGGTGGAGATGAAGTTGCCGACCAGATAGGGTACGCAGGCGGCGGCGATGGTCATGAAGCCGAGGCCGGCGCTTTTTTCCATGCCCTCGGAGTCGTAGAACATCATGATGCCGAAGGCGGCGAGGAAGGTCAGGGTGCCGAGACTGTAGCAGCGGCCGGCCCAGAGTTCGCGCCCGGCGATTTCCTGGGCCGAGAGACCGGCGGCACGGTTGGTATCGTCCTTGAACAGCTTGTCCAGGACGAAGAAGAGGCCGAACAGGGTCGGCAGAATGCCGAAGAAAGCAAAAGCCGCAGTACCGCCCCAGACGTTCTGGAAGTCGTCGACCACGGCTTGTTCGGGCGCCTCGGGGCGGTAGCGCAAGGGGACGGTGTCGCCCTGGCTGGCATTGTCCTGGCTGCCGCCGAGGCCCTTGACCTCGTGGCTCCGGCCCGCCGGATCGGTGAAGCGCACCACCGGGGCGTAGCTGGAGGTGGCGCGGCCCTTGGCGTCCCGGGAAATTTCCTCGCGGAATTCGGCCAGGATGCCTTCGGTGACCACCGTGCCCTGAAGCTGGTGCCAGCGCTCCCAGCCCACCCGCGCGGCGCCGGTGAGGCCGGTGATACCGATGATGAGACAGGCGACGCCGACGCCCCATTGCAGGCCCTTGAAGCGCCCCACCGCCAGGCCGACCAGGGGGCCGACGAGGAAGATGGCGCCCATGAGCCAGAGCAGGAGGCGGTCGGCGAGTTCGTTATCCATGACATTCCAGCCCTAGCGGAGCAGAAGCACTCGGGCCAGGCGACTATTTCTCGATGTTGTATTCAATCGTCACCACGACGCGGGCGATCTTGTCCATCGTGGTCTTGTCGTAAGTGCCGCCGTACTCGGTGGCTTCCTGCTGGTGGCCGGGAGCAAGGATGTAGAACGCACCCTGGGAGGCGGAGCGCATGCTGCCGACCTTGGCGTTGCCGTTCTTGGCGAATTCCTCGGCGCGCTTCTGGGCGTTCTGGGTGGCAGCGCCGATCAATGACATCTTGATTTCTTCCAGGTCGGAGACCAGGTAGGTGGGCGCCGAGTAGAACACCGGGCTGCCTTCGGCTTCGAGTTGCAGGGCGGCCTTGGCGGCGGCAGAGGCGCGGGCGAGGTCTTTGGTGGTGACGACGAAGCCCTGGCTGGCGTTGAACCCCTTTTGCACGATGCGGGAACGATTATTGGGCAACTCCTCTTCCACCATGTTGGGCGTGACGCTCTCGGTCATTTCGGCGATGAACTCCTTCTCGAAGCCCTGACGGGCGAGAAACTCCAGCAGCAGCGGGCGCTCCTTGCGCAGCTTGGCGAGTGCCTCGGCGAAGGTCTGGCCACGAGCCTGGACGCCGATGTTCCATTCGGCGTGGTCGGCTTTCACCGGCTTTTCGGCGAGGCCCTTGACAGTGATGCTCTGGCGGCCGGAGCCGATGCCCCGCGCCTGGTTGCCGAGAATGAACGCGGCGGACGACATGCCCAGGGCCAGCAACACGCCCATCAGGATCACGGCGCGCGAAATTCCTTTTTCCACGGCGCTTCCTTCCGATTGAAATGACATAGGCGAGTTTAGGACAATTCCTGACATCCAGTGTTGCCTACCCTGCCGCTTTTTCTCCCCACGCTGCCAACTAAGTCGCGGTACGGCAGTTCAACGCAAGCCCCAACATGAGGAATCGCACCATGAACCGACTGCACTGGATACTCTGGCCCTCCTT